>ERZ772772.168-NODE-168-length-40421-cov-5.423351_pt1 | contig 40421 bp, 41 predicted proteins | sample MGYA00511484_ERZ772772 | MGnify/ENA primary metagenome ERZ772772 (study PRJEB29015, sample SAMEA2737913) | human oral metagenome | biome: human oral; feature: human-associated habitat; material: dental | place: China | collected 2088 ... | reverse complement strand
CGTTTCCCTCATGCTCATGGGCTTGGGCGGCCTGTTCCAAAACGGCCTGGTGGAATGGGCTTCCTGCATGACCTACCAAGCCGCTTCCGGCGCGGGCGCGAAGAACATGCGCGAACTCATCAGCGGCATGGGTGCCATCCACAGCCAAGTGGCCGCCGAACTGGCCGACCCCGCCAGCGCCATCCTCGATATCGACCGCAAAGTATCCGACTTCCTGCGCTCGCCCGACTACCCCAAAGCCAACTTCGGCGTGCCGCTGGCCGGCAGCCTGATTCCGTGGATCGACGTAGACTTGGGCAACGGCCAATCCAAAGAAGAATGGAAAGGCGACGCTGAAACCAACAAAATCCTCGGCGGCAGCCGCCCCACCATCGTGGAAGGACTGTGCGTACGCATCGGCGCCATGCGCTGCCACAGCCAGGCCATCACCCTGAAGCTGAAACAGGATCTGCCCGTATCCGAAATCGAAAGCCTGCTCGCCGGTGCCAACGACTGGGTGAAAGTCGTGCCCAACACCAAAGAAGCCAGCATGCACGAGCTCACCCCCGCCGCCGTTACCGGCACGCTCACCGTGCCCGTAGGCCGTATCCGCAAGCTCGCCATGGGCGGCGAATACATCAGCGCCTTCACCGTGGGCGACCAACTGCTCTGGGGCGCGGCCGAACCCATCCGCCGCATCCTGCGCATCGTATTGGGCACTTTGGATTAATGCCTGTTGGCACGTCCTAATGCTTTTTTGACCTGAATCAAACCAAACACAGGCTACCTGAAAATTTTCAGGTAGCCTGTTTACCATCCTAACTGCTTCAATCACAACGAGTAAACCCACCGGACATATATTCCGCCTTAACATTATCCGCACCATGCTTCACAAAATCCGGCATTTTCAGCACATTTGGCCATTGCTAAAATCAATCTTCAGCAATTTTATTGCCTTATAAACGGAGAATCGGAAAATGGCCAACTCAGTAGACCTGCACGGCGCAATCGAAGCGCACAAAGCCTGGATTGAAAAACTCGAACTCACCCTGCGCAACCAAAACCCCGAAGAATACGACCCCGCCATAGTGGGGGTGGACAACCTGTGCATCCTCGGCAAATGGCTGCACGGCGAGGGCAAAAAATACGCCCACCTCAACGAATACGCCAACGTATTGCTCGCCCACCAACGCTTCCACGAATGCGCCGGCCGCATCCTCGATGCCCACAAACACGGCTACTTCGCCGAAGCCATCAGCCTGTTGCGCCGCGAACTGCCCGGCCTTTCCAACACCGTACAAAACGGCCTCTTGGAGTTGAACGACAAAATCAACGGCAAATAAACCGCCCGGCCGGATCAAAGGCTACCTGAAAATGCCATGTCTGCTTTCAGGTAGCCTTATCCTTTTCGGCGCCTCCCGCACTGAGGCTACCTGAAAACGACGTTTCGGCGTAGCCGAAGCTGAGTTTCTGCGAAGCTAAAACGACGTTTCGGCGTAGCCGAAGCTGAGTTTCTGCGAAGCTAAAACGATGTTTCGGCGCAGCCGAAGCCGAGTTTCTGCGAAGCTAAAACGATGTTTCTGTAAGTTCAGATTGACACTTGCCCCCAAGGAACAAGCAGATTGAAATTTTTGAGAATACCGTAAATAAACTCTACACGGTGTGTGAAGATTACCCCAACTATTCTGTTATGGCAAGAGGTTGCAAATGTTTTTCAGGTGCTTGGTCTGCAGGTGTATTGTTGTCTGCCAGGCAACCCAATACTGCCAATAATTGCTTCTTCACCCAGCCCTACTGCTTCAACCGCGACAATCTCACCACCATCAATTCGTTTCTCGACATCCTGTTTGCCAACTATGCCAAGGTGCTGCCGATACGGGTGGACTTGGAAATCATGCAGGACTATGTGTCGGCATACGGTTATGAGGAGCTGAAACTGCTGTTTACCCGTTTGCGCAACAACCTGCGCTACAACCGGCGGTTTGAACACTATGTTTCCTACCTCGCCAAGCTGGAGTTCACCCCGCTCAGCAGCTGGCACTACCATGCGTATTTCTTCTTCGACGGCCAGTATGTGTGTGACGATTACGGCTATGCTGCTTTTATCTGCGATTATTGGCGCCACACCATCACCCAAGGCCGGGGCAGAGCCTACAGCAGCAATCTGGACAACCGGATTTGGGATGCGGAACGCTATGAATTGGAAGGTATGCTGCATGGCAATACACCAGAGCAGCCGATTCATCCTAACCGCAATGCGCTGGGCAAAGTGATCGACTATCGGGATGCCGAGATGATTTGGAAGCTGAGGCAATCGGCCTATTACTTGGCCAAAGAGCAACCCGACCATCTGACGGCGAAACAGCACTACGCCAAAAGACTACGCTGCCTGACGACGGGGCAGATTCCGATTAAAGACGGGAGTGGGAGAAAGAGAAAGGTATGAGCGAAAGACCCGGTGAAGGCGAGGCAGATGGCGTGGTTGCGGGAGACAGGAGTAATTGGGGAGGGGAGGAGGTGGTAGAGGGAGGGGGAAAGAAAGGGGGGCTACCTGAAAATCTTTCAGGTAGCCTCTTCTATTTCTATACTGTACTCACCATATCAATAGTTGTATGAAACAGAAAAATAAACATCAATATCTATAAATAATAAACTATTTATTCCTCAATATTTCAATCAAGGCGGCTTTAGATTGATAGAAGTCCAAATCGAACAATGCAATACCTAGATGTTTGCAGTATTCCTCTACCATTTCTACCGTAAGCCGGTTTTTTTTCAATCTTTCGTTGTATTTTTCTGTTTGCTCAAAAGGCAATGGCGTACCATATTCGGAAAATTCAATGCGGCTAGTTTCTTTATAAAGTTGTATGATTCTAGCTTCGCACTCGTGACGAGAAATCGGCTTACTTCCGTCATACAAGCAAAATGAAACTATACCAAATTCATCTTTCTTAAAATATGGTTTCAAATATATAGTTAAGGCTTTCACTTTCCATAACATTGCTTCGTATTCTACACAGGAAAAGTCTGTACCTTCCTTATTGTTACCTATTAGCAATGACCAATTAGACTTAGTTTCTAATAGTAAATATTTAGAGGATCCAGTAATCTCAAGTGGGCTCAATAAATCTAATTTCTGACTAAGGGAATATTCCTCATTAAGATACGATAACTTTGGTCTTAAGTTCTGATAAAAATCGCTTAAATCTATACGTCTTTTCAAATAAAACTCTAATGCTTTTTCAAATGGCGCTCCAATAAAATAAAACTGTTTTAGGCTTGGGTGGCCGTCTTTTGCAAGAAAAATATCTTTGTTTATATTCATAACTTAGTCCGAGGTTTTTAAAATTACAATAGCATCTGGATCATTGCTTAACAACCTTGATGCATGTCCGGCTCCACGGTTCGAGCTGGTACGGTCGTATTCGACATAAATACGCCTCTTGGAGTCTGGTAAAGTGCCCTGAACATCCGGGCGACAGATCCCCACCCGGCACGATTGGCTGTTCACTTGCTGCTGGTTGATTCTAATATCTTCTGCATTCACCAAACGCAAATAGGTTACATCATTCTGCATGATTTGGTTTTGAGATGCACTTTTACCAACAGTCCTTCCTCTTAGGTCTAACCTAGCAGGTGGGTTGCTCTTAACATTTATATCCCGTGAAAGGCGAGTAAAAGGCTCTTGTTGACCATTAATAATAATTTTACCATCATTTCCGGATAAATACCTGATAATTTCCTGCTCTCTAGGGCTCAAATTATCTATAGCAGAAGATTTGCTTCTATTTTGCCCTGCCGTAGGAGAGCTGATTAGTTGTTGAGTTGGGCTTTGTGCTCCATTAGCTTGTCGTGCTATCTCTGCACCCTTCGATCTAATAGGAATTCTCGGCAGCATATAGCCATAAGGTGATGAGGGGTTGTATCTAAATCTTGAATAACCTCTACTACTTCCAAATCTAGGTAGCAATGATTGCTCAATCGGAGTCAAGTTAGTCCGAACATCTACTCCCGGCCTTGGTTGAGCTGGTATGGTTTGCATCCTAGAACCACGACTGGCATAAAACTGAGAAATAAGCTGTCTTCCATTTAAATTTGTATTTCTTTTCGCAAACTCAAGAAGCTCATACCTCTCATTAACCTCTGATCTTGTAATCTCTCCCTCACCATCCGCGGTAATTGCCCTCATAGAGGGGATACCACGATAAGTAGGAATAATTTGCCTAATTTGCCCGTCTGCTATCCGAAGAAGGGCAGCATTAGTTTGGATAGACTCTTGTACCACTGGTGGGGTTCTTGGAATACCACCCCTGCTACCAACAGGTCGAGCCTGCAGGTTGTTATTCTCCACCGCATTGCGCCCAACCACCCCGCCGCGCTGCACCGCCGCCAGCGAGTCCCCGCTCAGCCCGGAAGCCACCGCGCCTACGGCGGTGCTCAGGTCGCGCACCAGGGTTTTCTCGTCTTCGTTTAGAAGATCGGGGTGGCGGGCGGCTTCTTCGCCGTACAGGCCGCGGGTGATGGCGGTGGCAACGGCCTCTGCTCCGGCAGCGGCTGTGGCGCCTTCTTTGAAGCTGCCGCCGTTCACTTGGGCGAGGAAGCCGCCCAATACGGCATGGCTGAGCAGCTGGACAGCCTGGTTGGGATGGCTGCCGTGTTGGCTGAAGGAATCACCGATAACCTTAGCAGCATAGGGGGCGGTGGCGTTGGCAGCGGCCTGTTGGGCGCTTTGCCCGCCGAGATAGCCGGTGATGAGGGTGGTCACGGCACCGAGGGCGCGGGCTTTGCTGCCGCCGGGTTTCCACTGGGTGATGTTCTGTTCGGCCTGTGCCCGGCGTTGCAGGGCGTCTTGTATGCCGGCTTCATCGTTGTTGGCTGCGGCGATTTCGAGATCTTTGTCTGCCTGATTGCTGGCGGCAACGTTTTCCCGGATCTGCCGGCTGATGTAGGCCTGTACGCCGCTGCCGATGTCGGCGGTGGCTTTGGACACGATCTGCTGCCGCTGCAATACGGCTTCGAGATCGGGCAATGCCTCAGCTTGCTGATGAGCGGTGGCGGCGTCGCTGTGGATGCCGATTTCTTGGGCGGTGGTATTGCGTCCGCCGATGTTGAGGATACCGTCGCTGAGAGTGGCGTAGGTGGTGCCTTGGCTTTGCCCTTCGTCGTGCTGCGGCAGGGCAGTCGGGTGGCTGAAATCACTCTTCATGCTGCTGCCGGCAGCTTCGGAGGCGCGGGTGAAGGCGTTTTGGCTGCCGTTGCCGGGATTATCGGTTTTGCTGCCGTAGCCGGCGCTGAGGCCGGTGCTGTCGGCGCGGTAGCTGCTGTGGTTTTCGAGGTTCTCGAAGGTGAAGCGGTTGGCGGTGAGTTGGTTTTGCTGTTTGGGGGCAGTGGAGGCGATGGCGCCGCCTTTGAGGTGGACGCTGTCGGCTTGGATGTGGTAGCCGCCGTCGCCGGCAAACAGGCCGCTTTGTTGGCCGACGCTGCGGCTGTGGCCTTCGCTGCTGCTCTTGTTGTAGTTGGCGGAAACGTTCCAGGCGGTGCCCCAGGCTACCTGAACGCGCAGGCCGCCGCCGGTTTGTTTGCTCTCTTGGTCGAGGCTGTCTTGCGGGCTTTCGATGGCGAGTTTGCCGCCGATGTCGGCGTCGATGCGCCGGGCGTGGGCTTGGGCGCCGTAGAGGGTGGTGTCGCGGCGGCTTTTGAGTTGGATTTGGTCGGCTTGCAGGACGGTGGGGGCGTGGTTGGCGGCGTCGAGGCGGTTGTGGCCTTTGCCGTAGCTGGCTTCGGCGTAGATATAAACGCCGAACGAGGCGCCGAGGGAGACGCCAACGCCGACTTGGACGCCGGCATTGCGGTTTTTGCCGTCGGCATGGCGGATGTCTTGCCCGGATTGGAGCAGGATGTCGCGGGCGGAATCGAGGCGCAGGGTGTCGGCAGCTTGGGCTTGGGTGCCCTGCAGCCGGATGTCGCCTTCGCGGCTGTGCAGGCGGATGTTTTCCGCGGCCAGGCGGCTGCCTTGGTGGTGGCGGTAGCTGTCGTTCTGCTCTTTGCTGGCGGTTTTGAAGCCGAAGCCGGCTTCGACCGAAATCAGGGCGGCGCCTTGCTGTTTGCTGGCGCCGGCAGCTTGATTGAGCGCATTGGCTTTGGCGGCTTCGGCCACTTTGCCGACGGAATCGTACAGCTGGTAGCCTTGGGCGCCGGCGGCCAATCCCTGCAGGGCGCGGGTGCGGTCGTCGGCTTTGCTCTTGGCGGCGCCTTCGGCGGCGTTGACCAGGTCGATCAGCGGGGAGGAGATTTTGGCGAAGGTGCCGATTTTGACGTCGCGTTCGGACTGGTGGCGGCTGCCGGTGTTGTCGGCGGCGCTGATGTCGATGCTTTGGGCGCTGATGTCAATGTCTTTGCGGGCGACGATGTCGCTGCTCTGCTGGCGGTAGGCGCCGCCGGCATCGATGGTAACACTGCCGTCCAGGCTGCCGAGTTGGCTCTTGGCTTGGCTCAGCTGGCCGGCACGGCTGCGGCGGGTGTTTTTCATCCAGCCGCTGAAGTGCTCGGTGTCGGAGATCACGGCGCTGCCGATGCCGCTGCTGATTTGGGTTTCGCTGCTGTCTAGGGTATTGGCGGCGGAGCCGACGCGGATGTCGCGCCCGGCCGACAGCTGCAGATCGTGCTGGGCCACCACGCTGCTGCCGGTGATATTGAGATCGCCGGTTTGCGCCTGCAGCAGGGCTCTGCCGCCGGAAGAGAGGCTGGTGCCGGTGATTTGGCTGATGCTGCCTTGGGCGTTGCCGGTGTCGTTGAAGGTGCCGAACGGGGTGAGGTGGTCGCGGTTGTCGATGGAGAAACCGCTGCGCCGGCTGCGGCCGCTTTGGTTTTGGGTATCGGCCGCGAAGCCCAAATCAATGCTGTCTTTGGCGGCCAGGAGGGTGTCGCCTTCGGAAGAAAGTTTGGCGCCTTGGCTGCGGATGCTGCCTTGGGTGGCGGCGATGGTGAGCTGTTTGCCGGCACTGGCGGAAGTGACCACGGCTTCACGGCTGCTGACGTCTTGGCTGAGGCTGCTGCGGCTGCGGCCGCCGGAAACGGTGACGGCGGTGATGGCGGCTTGGGCGGCCTTGTCTGAGGCGCTGCTGCGCTGCATCCAGTTGCCGACGATGCTGTCGCTGTAGCCGCCGCCCTGCATGGAGCGGTCCCAAGCGTGTTTGCCGGCGGTGTAGGCATCGTAGGTCACGCCGAGGGCGAAGCCGGATTGTTTGCTGTGCGCTTCGCGGTGGCTGCTGCTGTCTGTATAGGCGGCATTCAGGTTGACTTCGCTGCCCTGCAGGTGCAGGTTGCCGCCGGCAGCCAGCCGGGCGGCTTCGGCAGTCAGTTGGCGCTCGGCCGCAATGGTGGTGTCGCCGCGGATGCTGCCGATTTGGCTGAGGGTCAGGCTTTGGCTGCTGCCCTGCTGTTCGGTATGCTGCCGGGATTTGGCATAACCGGCGCTGGCCACGCCGTCTTTGAAGGAGGCGGTCAGGCCGGAGCGTGTGCGCTCGTGGCTTTCGCGGTCTTGATAATCGTTGCGGGCGGCGGTCAGGTCGATGCGGCCGCCGGCGGCAATCACGGTTTTGTCTTGCGCGATCACGTTGCTGCCGCGCACGGTCAGATCCTGCCCGGCAGACAGGACAACCTGCTCTCCGGTGATGGTGCTGCCGTGGGCTTCGTCGTGGCGGCGCCGGTAATGGTCTTGATAGGATTTGCTGCGGAACAGGTTGCGGTTTTTGCTGTATACCGATTCGTCCAAATCCAGCGTCCGGCGGCCTTCGCCGATCATCAGGCTGTTTTGCGCCTGAATGTGTACTTTGCCTTGGCCGCCGGAGAGTTCGGCCTGCCGTAGGCTGACGTCGCGGCCGGACAGGATCAGGCTGCCGTCGGTGTGGATTGTGCTGCCGGCTTCGGCGCTTTGGTGCACATGGCGGTGGTTGCGGTCGGAGAGGCTATCTGAAGATTCGTGCCGCGCCAGTCCCACCGTGCCCAGATTGAGCGCATTGCCTGCCTGCAAGACGGTTTGGCCGCCTGCTGACCGGTTGGCAATCTCCGCCCCATCCGCCTGCAGATTGTGCGCGGCATCCACCACCAGTTGCCCGCCTTCGCCGCCGGTGACATACAGCCCGGCCACCCGGTCCAATACGGTGCGGCCGTTGTGCGCATCGCCGGTGGTGGAGGTGATGCTGATGAGGTTGATGTTTTGCGCCTGCAGCAGCAAGGCGTCTTCGGCGCTGATCCGGCCGCCGGTGTTGTTCAGGGTGTCCTGCGCCTGCAGTCGGACTTTGCCGCCTTGGATGCTGCCGCGGTTGTCCAGGTTTTGCGCGCCCAGATCCACGATGCGGCGGCCGGCGATGGCGCCGCCGTTGTCCAAGCGGTCTAGCTGCCCGAGGCGGATCTGCTCGGCACTGATCAAGCCGCCGGCACGGTTGACGTCGCCCTGCCGAGCCAATACGTACACTTTGGGCACCAATACGGTATGGCGGCTGCCGTCGGCCAAGGTGACGGTTTGGTTTTCCAGCCAGACAATGTCGCTGGTGAGACGGGCTACCTGCTCGCGGCTCAGCGCAATGCCGGGCACCAGATTTTGGGCGCGGGCGAAGGTGATGCCGGCGTCCATCAGGGCTTTGAACTGCTCTTCGTCGTTCTGATAGCCGTCCAGCCGGCGGTAGCCGGTGAGGCGGGCGATCTGTTCGTTGATCAGGCGCTGTTCGTAGTAACCGTCGCCCAGCCGTTTGTGGATCTGGTCGGAATCGGTGGTCAGCGCCTGCAGCATATAGTCGCTGTTGAGCCATTTGCGGTAGTCGGCAAAGGCGGGATCGGTTTCGATCAGGTAGCCGGCGCGATTGGGGTCGATGCTGTACAGGCTGCTGGTGGGCAGGCTGCCTTTGTCGGCCAAGCTGTGAATCTGCTGTGGCAGCGGAGGCCGGCTGCCGGCGGTATCGGCCTGTTCGGTGCCGACCGGTTGGGTATGACCGGCCAGCTTGGCGCTGCTGCCCTCCACGGCAGAGATGGGCGCGCTGAAGTCGTAGTGGGTTTCCTGCACCGAATCCATGGAAGCCCGGCCTTGGTCGAACCGGATTTTGCGCTTGCCGGTGCCCCATTTGCCGTGGCGGTCGAACGAACCGGCTTGGGAGCTGCCGCTGGTAACAAACTGTTCGGTGGCCTGCCTGGCCGGGTTGTTGAGGGTCAGGCCGCGGCCTTCCTGTATCTGCCCGCCGGCCAAGATAAAGCTGTTGTCGTTGTTCCAAGTGCTGCCTTCGATCTGCAGATCGCCGCCGATCAGGATTTCGGCCGGTTTGTTTTCGGTAATCCGCTCTTTGACCACCGATTCGGTGTAGTCGTAGCGGCGCAGGTCTTTGACGGCCCCGCCGCCGAAGTGCTGATGCCTGCCGTCGTTGAAATACAGATCCAAATTTTTATCAGACTGGCTGTAGTGCCCGTCCACGCCGTCGGTAAAGAACGGATCAGGTTGGCCGACATAGCCGAAAGCGGTCACGCTCCTGCTGCGCTCGACATAGGTTTCGGTGGCAAAGTGCGGATTGAGGTTATCCAGCTGTCGGGCGGCAATCCGGCCGCTGCCTTTGGCTTCGATGCGGGCACTGCTGTTGGTCAGGGTGTCGGCTATGCCGACGGCCTGCTGCTTGCCGTCCAGTGTGCCGCCAATAAACAGGCGGCCTTCGCTGGCGATCAGGGCGCCTTCGCGGTTGGTAATGTGGCCGGCGCCGATGTCCAGCCGTTCGCGGGCGGCGATGGTGGCGGCTTGGGTCTGGCCGTTGGCGCTGGTTTCTTCGCGGTTGTGCAGTTCGGCGGTGGCAAGGGCGACATGGTTGCCGTAGATGCGGCCGCTGCCGATGTTGTCGAGGCGCTGCTGGGCGCTGAGGTGGGTTTGGCCGTTGCTGTTGATCAGGCCGCGGTTGGCGAGGGTGTCGGCGTTGAGGCGGACGCTGTTGCCGGCAAGGATGCTGCCGGCAGCGGTGTTGTCGATGTCGGCGGCCTGCAGCTGCACGCTTTCTGCGCCGAGCAGCCGGTGGCGGTTGCTGAGGCGGCCGGCGGTGGTGAGGCTGAGGTGGCGGCCGGCTTCGATGTCGTTGCTGCTGGTCAGGTTGTCCTGCTGGCGGATGGCGATATCGTGCCCGGCGGCCAGGGTGCCGCTGCCGGCGAGGTCTTTGGCTTGGATGGCGGCGTCGTTGCCGGCCAGAATACTGCCTTGGCTGTTGTCGATGCGCAGGCTGTTTTGGCCGTTGTCGTGAATGGAGACGTTTTGGGCGGAGCTGATTTGGCCGCTGCGGTTGTCGAGGCTACCTGAAATCTGCAGTTCGGTGCTGTGGTTGCTGCGGATGTGGCCGCTGCGGTTATCCAGTTCGGGGGAGCGGATGCTGAGGCGTCCGGCATCGATGCTGCCGTGGCGGTTGTCGGTTTGATCGGCGGTGAGTTCGGCTTGTTGGGCGCGGATTTGGCCGTGTTGGTTGTTGAGCTTCTGTCCGCCGGCCTGCAGGCGGTTGAGGGCGAGTTCGGCTTGGTTGTCGAGCTGTTGGGTAACGGTGAGGTTGGCGGCGCCGTTGGCGGTGATCTGCCCGCCGTCGTTGAGCAGGCGGTCGGTCTGTATCCGGCCATCGGGCAGAACAACGGGGGCAGTTTGGGACTGAGCAACGCTGCCGCTGCCGGCAGCAGTACCGGGATGGCTTGGGCTGGTGGGCGTGGTGGGATTGGCAGGCTGGGTCGGATGGGCGGGGTTGCTGCCGCCGGGGTTGGCGCTGTTGTCTTGGGGGGTATAGCCGATCAGGCCGTGGTTTCGGTTGTCGGCCTGCCGGCTGTGGATGGTCAAGCCTTGTAATCCGGTTTGTTGGATTTTGCCGTGATTGGTTAGCTGCGGGCTGTCGATGTCGAGCCGGGCGGCTTGGATGCGGCCGCTGTTGGCTAGGGTTTGGCCGGTGTGCAGCTTGGCGGTGTGGGCGGAGAGGATGCTGCCGCTGTTGTACAGCTCGGGCGTGTGGATACTGGTCTGGCCTTGCGCGGACAGGGTGCCGCTGTTGTCCAGTTTCTCGCTGCTGCGCACGCTAACGGCGGCCGTATCGGCTGTGCCGTTGTGATTCGGCACGGCGGCGACGATGCTGCCGCTGTTGCGAATAATGCCGTCGGCGTTGAGGCTGACGCCGCCGGCTTGGGCGAACAACTGCCCGGCGTTTTGGATGCTGCTGCCGCGGTCGGTGCTGATCAGGGTGATTTTGCCGGCATACATGCCGCCCAGAGCACCGGTGTCGATGGCGACGGCGGGAGAAGCCGGGTTGGCCGGGGCAGTATTGGGGCTACCTGAAATGTGTCCGTCGGCGGCGATGTCGTTCTGCCCGGTCACCACGTGCAGATTCTGCCCCCAGATGCCGGCTTGGATGTGGGCGGCTTGGCTGAGGATGCGTGTGTAGTCGGTATCGCGGGCGTCGAGGCCTTGGCCGGTGATGCCGATGCTGCCGCCGCGCACTTGGATCTGCTCGAGCACGCCGTTGTGGATAATGGGGCGGCCGGTGGTGAGGGTGACGCCGGCGGAGTTGATGAAGCCGCCGCCGTTGATTTGGATGCCGGCAGGGTTGGCCAGTACCATCTCGGCGCGGCGGCCGGCGATTTCAACATAGCCGTTTAACAGCGAGGGATCGGCGCTGTTGACTTGGTTGACGATGATGCGGGCTTCGCCGCGGGCGAGAAAGGGGTTGCCCTGAATCCAGCCGGCCTGCCGGGTTTGGATGTTGCGGTGGCTGTTGTTGAGGATGACGCCGCGCCCGTCCACATCGAAACGGCGGTATTGGTTGACCGATACGCCGGCGGCGCTGGGGGTTTGGATATTGACCTGCTCCAAACCATTGGCGGTTTGCAGCACAACGGGCTGCTGGTTGCGCGGGGCGGCGGGGTCGGCTTCGATGCCGCCGGCGCCGGCGGTGTTGATGGCGGCCAAACCGAAACCGAGCAACAAGGAGAAGGTGAGAACGGGGATGTCGAAACCGGACAGCCTGCCGGAGAGGCTACCTGAAATCTTGCCGGAAAAGCTACCTGAAAGGGTGGAAGCGGCATCCGAACCGTTGCCGCCGTTGCCGGCGTCGCGCTCGCCGGCGGTTTTGCCCTCACGCATGGCATACTCGGCCACCGCCATCATCACCCCGCGGGTTTTATTGAAGATGACTTTGTGGCGTTGTTGGTTCATGGTGAGTGCTCCGCAAGAGAATATTAGTTTTATGAGTGATGGTTAATGGTGGGATGAATAACTAGCAGTAGACGTTGGTTCTTTTGGGACGGGTGTGTGGTGTGTACGGATGGATTCAGTTAGTGTTTTTTTGGAAGATAGGGAACGGGCTATAAGGGGTATTCTGAATTGGCCGGGAGGATTCCGAATTTGCTTAAAACTGCTTAAAACGAGTAGTTCAGGTTAAACCCGATGGTGGTGTCGGCGGTGCGAAAGTATTCGGGCTTGTGCAGCGGCCGGCCGACAAACAGGTCGTAGTTGAGGCTGCCGGGCGCATTGAGCTGGCCGCGCCAGCCGAGGGCGGCGCCGGCAAGGTTTTGGCCGAGCTGGAACTGGGTTGACCAGCCGGAGACGTGGCCGGTGTCCAGCCCGAGATACATTTGGTGCTGCGGATGGTACTGCCAGATGAAGTCGTTACGCCAATACCAGCCGCGCTCGGCCGACAGACTCATTTCACCGTCGAAGCCGCGCACGGTGTAGCGGCCGCCGATGGCGAGTTTGTCCAAGGGGGTGAGCGGGGTGTGGTTCCACTGGATATGCAGGCGGGTGTCGTAGGCGAATGCCTGTTTGCCGAGATGAAAGGGTTGGTTGAAGCCGATGTCGGCGGTGAGGATGCGCATGCGGGAAGTGCCTTCGTCGAACACTTCTTCCGGGGCGCGCAGGGCATCGGCCATACCGGTGCCGCGTTTGTAGTTTAGGGCGGCGTCTAATGTGGCGCGGCCAAAATATTCCTTATGCGTGAGGCCGAGCTGCCAGCCGGCGGTTTTACGGCGCTGCACGTCGATTTCGGCATCGTCGATATAGCTTTTGGCCTCCCGCTGCCACAGTTTGAAGCCAAGGTGGGTCTTGCGGCGGGCGTTGCGGTACAACAGGCGGGTGAAGCCGATGTCGCTGCTGCTGCTGCTGCCGTTGTAGTCGTACACTTCGGTGCGGCCGGCTACGGCCTGATGGTAGCGGTAGTAGTTGTGGTTCCAGCTCCACAGCCAGTTGCCGAACGGCACCGAGTAATGAAAGGCATAACCGCCGGTATGGCTGTTGACGGTTTGCCCGCTCGGGCTGCGCGGATGGTCTTTGTGTCCGAGATCGTGGTGGAAGGAGGCGTAGAACAGGTCGCTCAGCCCCAAAGGGTTGTCGGCGGAGAAGGTGAGGCTGCCTTGGTATTTGCCGGTGGCCTTGCTGCCGGAGTTGTCCACATTGATGCTGAGCCGGTAGGGAACTGTCCGTTGGCGCCAAGACACCACGATGTCGCTCTCATCCGGCTGTTCGGCGGGCACAATTTGAATATCGGCTTCCGCAGTGGGAAGCCGTTTCAAGTTCTCCAGACCCTGTTCCAGGTCTCTGAGGTTCAGTATTGCGCCGCTGCCGGTGGGAAACTCGTTGGCGAAGGCGGTGATGCGCCCGACATGGGTGGCATCGGCCTGAGCAGTTTCAAACCGGATCTGCCGGATGCGTCCGGGCAATACGGTCAAAACCAATACCCCGCTGTGCAAGTCCTGCGGGGCGGCCAAAATGCGGGTGGTGGTGTAGCCGCGACCGATCAGCGCGTTCTGCGCCAACACCATAATGCGGTTGATGCCTTGTGCACCCAAACACTGCCCGGGCACGAAACCGGCTTGGGCAACGGCCTGCCTAAGGGCAAAAGAAAACTTACCGGCCGCATCGCCGGCAAGTTGAATCTCCCGAATCCGAAAGCAAGGTGTTTCCGCCGCGGGCGGATGAGCCGAACCCGGGGAAATAGCAACACCGGCACCGGCAGTTTCGTCCAGCCGCACATCCGCATTCGGTTGCAGCTGTTGCTGCATATCCTGCTGACGCTGCTCTTCGCGTTGGATCTGTTGTGACTGGATGTCGCCAGGAGCAGCCTGCACCCGCGCACCCAGCAGCAGGGCTGCCAGCGGGACAGCAATGCGGAGGGAGTGGAGGGTGCGGGTCATGGTAGGTGCCTTTGGCCAATAAAATATAAGATTGGTGCGACTTGAATCACAAAGTTGATATAGCGGAAGATGTGCCAAGAAACAAAAATAATACTTAACAGGCTATATTTTATAGTGAAACTTATAGGAGGAAATCCAGAGGTCACCCATTGCCGGCAGAATCAAATCGGCGGCAATGTGCCACAAAACGGCATTAGTTGCCGTAAATAAAATCTGCACGGTATGTAAAGATTATATTTAATACCATAAATAACATTATGTTATAAATATTTTTTCAGATACTTGGTTTGTAAAAATACCATAGCCGCCCCACCGGCTATCGGTATCAGCAGCCATAACGGCGACAATGGCCAAGGGCAGGAGAGATAGAGCAGCATGCTGGAAGAAATAATACCGATGCGCCAGTATTTTGCCCGATGGTAAATACCGGCGCTTTCCCGTGATGCATTTTCTTGACGGATACGGCGTTGCACTAAGCCGTCTGCAGCCGTTAATACGGTCAGATAGACAGCAAGAATACTCAGAAATATGATATTGCCCAGCCGTAGGGAGATGATACGGATTGTTTGGTCGAAGCGTTCCAAGTAATCGTAACCCGGTTCCAGAATACGCTCTTTTGCATCGTAACCGGCGTCGCCCGGTTGGGCGGACAGCAGGTAATTGACAGGTATCCACTCGTATAAGACGGTACTGAAGGCGTGATAGATGTGCTTGGTCAGTATCAGGTTGATGCCTGTTGCAGACTGGTTTTTTATCCGGTCATCTGTCGCAATATCCTGTGCCCACTGTTTCCAAAGGCTCTGCTGTCCCAGTTTTTCGGTAGCATCCATTTCCTGTTGCAGCAAATCCGGCTGATGGAAATAAATCTGCAGGGCAATGGAGCTGCCAAACAGGATAAACGTAACCAGCAGCAGGATTTTCAGCCACTTAAGCGGTGCGGTTAGAAACCGCAATATCAGCGATTCGGAAATAAAATCCTGACGGGTGTGCTTAGCCATAGCTTCTGCCTTCCATGAAAATATTTTCCTCTTCGTCATTGCCGGCTTTGCTCAGCCGCGCAATTTCACGCATCCGATCGGCCATGACAGTCAGGTTTTCGGGAACATCGGCATCCGGATCGGGTAACGGCAGCGGCAGACGGAGCTTGTAAAGATTGCCTCCCTCCAGCAGGGCAAAGGCTTGCCCTTTCGGTAAGGAAGTCAGGTCTGCCGGCATCAGCATCGGTACGGTTTCCGTGCTCAGGCGGTCTTCGTTGTGGCTGGTAAAGTCTTCATATCCTTCCGGGAACGCGACATCGCCGGCACCTGAAACCAGCGTACCGGTTACCATACGACGAGCGGCTGTTGCATATGCGGGTACACCTGAGCATGAAGCAGTATTACGCCGAAGCGAAACAGACCGTAGAGCAGCTGAAAGCGGATTACACCCTGCTTGGCGAGATGCGTTTTATGTCGGAATCGCAAAATATCCCGGCAGACGTGATTGTGCGGCATGACCGCCAGGCTACCTGAAAGTGGCAGTATCAATGCCTCTGTAGATAGGTCTGATGATACCGGACAGATTGCTTATTGGTGCACCAAACGGTCGGAATATGAGCGGCGTTACAGTCTGATATGGTTTGCTGATCTGCCTGAAAAATGCTTGGTACAGAATTGATTTAAAAGCAAAGTATTTATTATTTGCAAGGTAAAATAAAGTTCTTGCAAAAGTGAAACAAAAGTTTTACTATTGTTACACTTTATTGTTTATAACCTGTACCGAATGGTAGAAGAGACCAACCATATGCTGTTTGATGCAGGGAAATATTGATGACTGGAGCAGAGCAATGAGCACGAATTTTAATATCCGAATGGATGAAGATCTCAAGGAGCAGGCATTTCCTGTCATTGAAAGTTATGGCTTGACCCCTGCCCAAGCAGTAAAGCTGTTTTTACGGCAGATTGCCGATACCAGAGTCATCCCGCTTTCCTTTGATTACAAAGCAGGGTACATTCCAAACAGCTTAACACAACGGGCAATTGAAGAAGCGCGTGCCGAGCCGGCAAAGACATTGCATTACAAGACGGTTACCGAGGCGGTCGAGGCGATACAGGCGTTGGCAGACAAGTAGCCGGTGTGAAAGTAAAAAAACACCCCTCATAATTTGATTTCTCGGTGTGTATTTCATATATTATGGTTAAATAACTTGAAAAGGTTCATTTAATGAACAAAACAACCCGAGAAATTAGTACTAACGGCAACCAGTTCAAACGCGATGTAAAGAAGCATTGTCAGAAATTGGTTACTAGGGAATGGGTGGAAGTCTTAGACTGCTTGGTTAAAGACATACCGTTACCGGAGAAATACCGGGATCATGGATTGGAAGGACAGTGGAAAGATTGCCGAGACTGTCATATCAATCCTGACTTGGTACTAATTTACCGCAAGACAGAAAACAGGTTGCAGCTTATCCGTTTGGGAACGCATTCCGAGTTGTTCGGGTAGTACCAATAACCGGCAAGCCTGATATTTTGTGTCGGGCTTTTTCTCCATTCACAAATTGAGTGTTATGGAACTGAATGCATAGCGGCAACTCATGAAAGCAGGAAGAAGCATACTTTCTCAAAGTAAATTACGGGCAGGGCTGATACGGATGACAACGGCACACAATAAGAACCACTCCGAGCAGATAAAGGCTATGGTAGCCGGTGGTGGAAACGGGCAGTCAGAACCAGCACTAACCGACGATGCTGGTAAAGCCCTTTTGGGTACACTGCTGACTGAATTGACAAAACAGACAGGCGGCGTTGTATTGGAAGATATACGTGACCGGATGCCGAACGAGCCGATTGCCTTCGGTTAGTCAGGGCTCTTCCAACGCAGTTCTTGACACCGGAAGCGAACCGGGTATAGACTCAATATACCCCATCTGTAATTTGGGTTATTTCAAACCCAAAATCCACAAATCCGGCTGTTTCCCGACTTGGAGAACAGCCGAATGTCTATTCAGCTTACTGTCCGGGGCAACCTGGGGCAGAACTGCGAACTCAAAGAAATCAAACGCAATGACGGAGAAACCGGTTTCGTGCTGAACTTTTCTGTCGCCTCCACCCGCTACAAACGCCAAAACATTGACGGACAAGACCGCTATGTGCCAGACGGCCCGGTCGAATGGATCGATTGCGAAATCTGGGGTCGGCAGGCGCAGAACCTGAGCAAGGTGCTGGCCAAAGGCATGCCTGTCGTGATCGAAGGCGAAGAGCGTATCGAGTTCTACGAAAAAGACGGCCACCCGGTCAGAACCCGCCGGCTGCGCGCGGACAATGTGTATCTCAACCTCTCTTCCGGGCGTGTCGAATCGGTATCACTGAAACCGCCGCGCACACCGTCTGCCGATGCCCCGGACGGCGAAATCCCTTTCTGAATCCGGCTGCGGGCAGCCGCCGGGTGCTTGCGGCTGCCTGCCTGTAACTTTGGTGTGGCGGTATGGCCGCCGCCGGTAAGGCCAAAGACTATGCCAAAGCCAACGATAACCGAACCTACAACGGTAAAAACACCAACCGTCCTGATGATGCGGCCGACCAGTCAACCGAATACGGCAACAATATTATGAATACACTGGTCTCTGCCGGCGCGTTCGATACCAACGGCAACGAAGCCATTGATACTAGGCCATACGGCGGCCACCAAGGATTTGTGCAAATGGCCATGAGCCTGTATGGCACCCGAATAGTGCTGACCGGAGATAAAGCCAAATCCTCATCAGCAGGCGATACCCTTGTTAATGCCTCCAAGGAACGTGTTGATAAAGCGTTGGCACCAATTTGGACTTTCCAAGATGTAGTGGAAGGCCCGAAAACAGGTTCGGTATTGACCGAGTACCAGTGCAAAGATTTCGATGTCCGCAAAGCCGACAGCTGCCAAGAAATCAAAACCGCCGATTCCGCCTTTCCCGGTACATATTGGTACATCCTGAATCTGCTGATCGGCAAACAGACTGCGTTCGGCGACAACAATTCCATGGGCGATTCTTTGCCGACCCAGATACAAAGCGGCTCCATCATGGCTTATCTGATCGACACCAAATAATACGGAAAACGCACAAATGCTGACCCCAGAACAGAGGGCGTTCCTAGACCGTCTGCCACCGGAAACCACCACCGTACTCAGCCAGGCAGCCAGAGCCGGTACCCGAATCGCCATCCAAGCAGCCGATGCGGCCGCGAAGCTGTACGGCGGACAGATGGCGGCCGATATGGTTACGGCTATGAACAAAACCCTTTCCATTGCCTATTCGGCCAATATTTCCGCCAAGCTGGATAATTCCTGTTCATTGTAGCCTTGTTTCAGATAATCGCTGAAATTACGGTACAGAGCTCGCAGTTCAATGGTTTTTGAATTTGAAAGATACATACATAAGCTGCCCAATCCGCTCAAATGATCTTTGGCGAAAAACAGATAGCCCAATACTTGATAAGTCAGCGACAGCCCATGCGTCAGAAACAGTGCTTCCAACTCGCGCAGGCTCAGCTGTTTGGCGCTCTCCGCCTGAAACATGTCGCGGATGGCGGCATAGGCCTGCGCCTTGTCCCAAAAGCACATCTCCGCCCGCTGTTCGTTTTCGATCAGGTGAGCGATCCGGATATCCGCTTCCGAGGTGTATTCGGCATAAATGGCCGGAATGGCGGCAAACCGGCCGTCGCCCGTTTCCGCATACAGTTCCTGTACGATTTTCAGGCGGGTGTTGCCGCCCTGCGAGAGCACATAGCAGCGGCAGCCGGGGCGGCGGGTGATGTGCACCGGCTGCTGCACGCCCGTTTCGCGGATCGATTCCTTGATTTGGCGGTACAGTTCCGGGTCGTGGCGGGTGCGTGGGTTTTTGTCGAAGAAGTCGATTTCCGATACCGGCACGTTGAGGAACAGGCCGGGGAATACGTCGTCTTTGACCGCGATGTCCATCCCGGTCTGCGCCGGCTGCGGCACCATCAGGCTGGCGGCTGCGGCATCCAAGGTCAGTTGCGGTTTGCGCGGCTGCACGGGCTTATTCACGGCCTCCTCCTTCCCCGGGGGCGGCATCCTCCGGCGCCAGCAGGTTTTCCAGGTTGTCGCCGAACAGGTGGCACTCGATCCCGCCTTCCCCGATTTGCGGGAACAGCTCACAGACCAAATTGATCATCTGCTGCCGGGCGGATTCCGATTTGCCCGCATGCTTCCACTCGTGGCAGTGTACGGGGATGCGCAGGGTGGCCGCTTCCTTGTAGGCTTTGGATGGGGGATTTCCAACGCCATCAGCTGTTTTTTGCCATCCAGGCTGCTGTGGAAATAGGCTTTGATGTTTTCTGCGATCATCCGTGCGTCTTTGGTGCGGTCGCGCGCATAAATCGGCGCCTTCAGCGGCGGTATCGGCAGGTTCATGGCCGCACCGTGCGACAGCCGCTCCAATGCCTCCTGCGTGCCGGAGATGAACTCGCGGGCACTCAGCGTTTCGGGCATAATGGGGAGAGCAGCAGGTTGGCGGCAAAGCAGGCCGCATCTTGGATAACGCCGACCGAGCCTTTGGTGTCGATAATGACGGCATCGTAGTTTTCGGCGATACAGGGATGAACCAGCTTGTTGCGCAGCAGGAAAGCGCGGTCGGGGCGGTCGTACACCTTGTTCTGCACGTCGTCCCGGACGTTGTTGGACAATACGATGTCCAGATTGGGATAAACTGTATTGGAGATGGCGGAGCGGATGGAGGCTTCGTCGTTTTTACCCAACAGAAGCTCGACCATGCCGTTGGGCGCACGGTAGTGCAGCGGGTAATATTTGCTGAGGGACGCTTGGGTATCGGTGTCCAGCATCAGCACTCTGAAGCCCATATCGGCCAGCACAGCGGCCAAATTGGCAGTAAGGGTCGTCTTACCAATGCCACCTTTGGTAGAGACCACAGCAATGATAACCATGTGAATATCCTTATTTATCAAAAGCATATTCACTTGGAGGCGTTAATTTTATCGCACCGTGCCCGTGCCAAACTTACGGAAAACGATGTTTATGTAAGTCCAACTAGACGCTTGTCCACAAGGAACAGCTGAGAGAATTTTCGAGAACACCGTAAGAAAAAAATACACGGTAGCTGAAGATTACTCCAATATATGAATAATGGCAAGTGCTTACAGATATTTTTTAAGATATTTCGCTTGGAGATACACCATAGCCGCGCCGATGCAGATTGGAAGCAACAGCCACAATGGCGATAACGGCCATGGAGTAGAAAGATAGAGTACTGAACTGGTAGAAACAATGCCGGTACGCCAGTATTTGGCTCGATGGTAAATACCTGCGCTCTCGCGTGAGGCGTTTTCCTGACGGATGCGGCGTTGCACGAAACCGTCAATAACGGCCAGCAGTGACAGGTAAATGGCAAAGATACTAAGAAAGGCAATGTTGCCCAGTCGTAATGAAATAACACGGATTACCTGATCGAAACGCTCAAGATAGTCACGGTTAGGCTCGAGGAATTGCTCTTTTATACCGTAGCCGGTATCACCAGGGTTGCTTTCCAATAGATAATTCAACGGTATCCATTCATACAACACAGTGCTCAATGCGGTATAGGTATAACGGGTCAGAGTAAGATTAATACCGGTATCTGGATTCTTGTTTTCAGGTAGCCTGCCATCGTTTGTTGTCCATTTTTGCCATAGGCTTTGATTGCCCAGCTGCATGGTATTTTCCACTTCCTGCTGTAGCAAATCGGGGCGGTAGAAATAGCTTTGTAGCAAGATGGAACTGCCAAATAAAATGGCGATAACCAGCAGGATTATTTTTAATAACTTGACCGGTGCAGTTAGAAAGCGCAGTACCAGTGATTCAGCAATCAAGTCTTGGCGGTTGTTTTTAGCCATAGCTTCGCCCTTCTATGAAAACTGTTTCCTCTTCCTCCGTGTTTCGGCTCAAGCGCACGGTTTCACGCATCCGCTCAGCCATGTCGGCCAGGCTCTGCGGGATGTCGGCAGTAGGATCGGGCAGAGGTAAAGGCAGCCTTAACTTGTACAAGTTGCCGCCCTCCAGCAAGGCGAAAGCCTGCCCTTTTGGCAGGTTGGTCAGGTCTGACGGCATCAGCATGGGGACGGTTTCGCTGCTGAGGCGGTCTTCGTTGTGACTGGTAAAGTCTTCGTAACCTTCGGGAAAGGCGACATCGCCCGCTCCGGATACCAGCGTTCCGGTTACCACCCGAACGTCGGGCAGCTGCGAAGTCAGCATTTTGGCGGTCGATTCCAGTTTGACCCTCAGCATAATCATGGTATTGAAGTTGCCGCCCATTTGCTCAGCCTTGGCTTTGGAACCAATTTTGGCTTCCACATCCGACCAGGTCTGGGTGTAGGCGGTAACCTGGTAACCCGCGCCGCCAGCCTTGTTGAGCATAGGGATGAACTCATTGCCGATTAGCTCGTTAAACTCATCGGCATGAATGGCAACCATACGTTTTTTTGTCGGACCAGACTGACCATAGCCGTGGCCATGCTTATAAATTTGGCCGGCCAGCGAAGTCAGATCGGCAAACATGGCGTTGCCGACGGCGGCAGCCACTTCGGCATCGGTCAGCGCGTCCAGCCCGACGTAAACCACTGCGTTCTGCTCCATCACTTTGCGCCAGTCCATAATCGGACGGGTATCGGCCAAATCTTCGAAATTCGGGCTGATCAGCTCGGCCACGCGGCCGCTGGTCAGTTTTTCCAGCAAGGGATAGAGCGAGCTGACCAGTTTTTCAAAATAACTGCGCTCATTGCCCAAGATGCCGGTTACCGCATCGCTCACCGCATCATTCAGGTTTTTCTGCTTCAGGAAAGCGGACAGGCGCACCGCATCAATGCTGCGCCCGGTTTTGCTGACCTGCTTCTTCTCGGCATCGGACAAATCGAAATCATCAAAATCGTTTTTCCAGCCCGGGCATTCCCGGTTCAGGATAGAGGCAAAGTATTGTGCTGCTAGATCATCAACATTGACTGCACATCGGTAAATCAACAGATAGCTCGGTTTGATTGATAGGGCCGCCATCATCTTGCCCAATACATTGACGAAGCGCCAAACGAAATCGCGGAATGCTGCCGACTGCCCCTCATCCGGCAGCTGGTTGGCGATACGGGTCGCCACTTCGGTAATACGAGTAAAGTCACCGACCGGATTGTAGCGGCAGGACAGGTCGGGGAAGCCTAGGTGGAACATATAAAACGGTCGGCCCGCCTTCTTGGCGGCCAGATAATGCGTCAGCATCAGTTCGGCATCGCCCTTTGGGTCGAAAGTGATAACCGTATCGCCACGCGCGATATCCTGGTTGATCAAGATTTCCGCCAGTCGGGTTTTACCGACACGGGTGGTACCCAGCACGATGGTGTGCCCAACCCGTTCCGATAGGGCGGAGTAAATATCCCGCTCGTAAGGTTCCACTCCGTGCAATTCAGGTGCGCCACCTACCGGTGGCAGCGGAGCAACAGGGTTCCACCATGCCTGCCTAGCGGTCAGCCGGGTTAGCAAGGACTGTCCAGCGGTACGAATTTCCTGCTGCCGCGCCCAGCGATACAGACGGCCAGGTTCACGTAAGGATTCGTTTTCAGGTAGCCTAGCCATCAGCAGGCGTTGGGTGTGTGTCTGCGTCCATTTGAAACCGCGTCCTAGGAATAACGCCTTGTCGGATACAGGAATTTGCTGTGGTGTCAGCGCATAGAAGCTCAGGCGGCTTAAATTACGCCGATAGCGACGAATGCGTAGCCCTTGTTTGCAACGATAGCTGGCCAATGCTGTCAGCAGCGGTATGCCGGCATAGGCTGTCATAGAGGGGATTGGCAGGAAAACCAAGCTTAATGCACCAACTAGGTAGGCACTGCTACTGACGAACTCGTAGGGTTTGCGGTAGACGTTTTCTGGTGGTTGGATGGTTACACCCATTTATGTCTCCTGTCGGTTTTCAGACGGCAGGCCAGCGGCCAGCAAATCATATTCGGCAATGCTGATATCGGTATTATTGGGCGGGCGACCATCGGCACGAACAATATGCCGCAGGTTGCTCTCTGGAATCAGATAGCAGCAAAACAGCCGCCGCCGGACACCTTTGTTAGAGCCTTTATTGGTTTCGACATTAAACAGGGCGGTTTTTTTGCCGCGTTGATGTAGCTTCAGGCTGACAAAACCCCGCTGCGCCCTCAGTCCCGGGCAGTTTTCGTCATTCTTGTTGAACACACCGCCGGCATAATCCCGAAAGATAGCGGGAGAAACCAGCAGCATTCCTTGAGGTACGAAATGTACTGGTGCACCTCGTTGGTTGACGGCGATGCTGCCGTCGGTTAAACCATCGGCCAGCCAGCGCCAGAAATGACGACCATCCTGCTGCTGTCGCTGGCGAATATCGGACAAAGCACCGGAGGCTACTTCGCTATTCGCCACGGGTTCGATCTCCGGTTGTGCACTTTCCTCCGCTGTGATGTCTTCGGTCAAATCTTCAGTCAAAATAGACTCTACGACCAAAGCGTCTACGTTCGCTGTATCAGCAACATGATGCACGGCAACAGGTCGCGGTGATTCAGCCTTACCAGCTTGCCGCTGCCTTTGGATTTCTGCCAAGCCAGCATCAGCTGTTTCCTGTTGCGGTAGTTCGGCATCAGCCGGTTTGGCTACAGCATCGTTGTCAGCAAATATCTCTTTCAGGATATTCAATCCGGCTGGATTATTACCACTTGTTTTTTTGCCAGTTTTTTTATTTTTGACTGGTGAAGTGACTTGATCATCGGTTCTGGCAACATCTGGCGATTCTGTTATGGGTTCACTACTACCCGCAGCCGGTTGCAGTGCTTCAGTAGTCGTATTAACAGTTACTTCAGTTTCTGTCGCGGTTTCATCCAGAATATCCAATAACCCATGTTTTTCTAATAAAGCATCAATATCCCCTGCCTCAGTTACCAAATCGCTTGCCGGAACGGCTGATTCTGTTTTTTGTGGTATTACCTCGGAATTAGAAGGGGGCTCGGTTACTGCCTCAGTTTCACGTCTGCGTGGCGGTGGTGGAATAGCTGCGGCCACTTCCGGTGCAATGAGTTCTTGGGTATTTTTTGTATCGGTATCAACTAGGTCGTCTGTCGCTGCTCCAGTTTCAATCTCTTCTTCCCCTGCCGTCTTACGCGGTCGGTTGCTTTGATCCGCAGAAACTTTCAGGCTACCTGAAAATTCTGCTGGATATACTCCGTCTGGATACAAGGTTTCCAACTTAAAGGCCAGTACAGTAAAGCGTTGTGCTTTAACCTCACCGTCTTGGCGCATAAAACAGATATCAACGGAGGTTACGGCACGGTGTTCGTCCTGTGGATTGGGGAGTACCGCACCATATTCCAGCAAAGTGTCGAAAATGCGCTGATTGTCATTCGGGAAAGAGGGGGCAGCGGGATGATTATTACTGCGTAGAAATTCACGGATGAAATCGGGCACGTTTTTGGAGACCATGTAAACCGTATTCCCCTGGCGGAACAAGTCTCCACCGGCACGAGTGGCGATGCTGAACCAGCGGCCACGATCGGCCAGCATTTCGCGTAATGTTTCCATTACAGTTTCAATTAGTGGAGTACGTTTGGCAGTAGAAAACCGTTGTCGAGTGCCAGATTTGAGGTCGCGCGCGGTGGAAGCCATATCTGCTTCACGGACGATTTTGCCGAATGGACTGTGATCAGTGTGACCGGTCAGATATTGCCTCAATGCCAAAATCAACTTTGGATCACTGTCGCCCATCCAGCGTCGGACATGGGCGGGTACAATGGTTTGAAAAAATACCCAAGCAATTTCGGTATGTTCGGTATAAGCGGCTTTCTTGTCCGGAAATGAAACGCGGTAATAATTTCGACCACTCAGCGCCATACTTCCGGCATCCGGCATCCACCGGCTGCCATGATTTTGATTTGGGTGTTCGAACAGTTCCACATTAAACCCAGTCAGGGTCTTTCCAATATCGTGTAGTAGAGCAGCTACCATAATGCCGAACCGCCAAACCACTCCCAACCGAGCGATATCTTCTGTTTCAGCATCAGGTGGCCAGCTGTATGCAGCTGCTGCCATTAACGACAGAGCAGCCACATCCAATGTGTGCCGAACCAATCCACCGTCTCCTGCGTGGTGGTGCGATTCGGAGGCAGGTAGCCGCTGCACGAATGTAATGTACTCGTGCAACATAGGGAGTGCGTCTTTATGCCAGTTCTCGTCGGATAGACCGAGGTTAGCTCGGATGTTGGCTAGTTGGGGGGACAAGCTAAGGACATGAATAAGTTCTTCAGCAGAAAGAACCCGAAGTTTATCGCCGACAATATTCGGGGAAGTGACAGCTTCCGGTATCACCGATACGGGATTACCGGAAGATTTTGATGGAGATTGGGGACGATAAAATAAAAACAGCAGAATAAGTGCGGCTGCCATTGCGACTGCCGCATACCAAATTAATGACATGTGCGCATACCCAGTGCCGCTGCAAACCAAGATTCTGCATCAGCTGGCGACGTATGTGCCTGCTCCCCGATAAAGAGATCTGCCTCAGGATGGCGATCGATAAAGGTGCTAAAAGGCTCATGCAGGCTGTTCCAGTATTCAACCCAGGTATTCTCAATACTAAGCGAAGTATTATCCACCACACTACCGAGGCTGCCATCATAGACCACTGCGTGACAATGAAACCCCTCAAATTCAGTGGCTAGCAGTTGAATGACTGCGGCATCGTTCGAGTCATCTGGCAAAGTCTCAAACAACGAGATGGTCTTATCACACAGCCAATTAGTAGTGCACTCTTCGGACAGAGTCAGCTGCTCCAAAAATCCATTGCACTGAACGATACGGTGTGCCAAGACTGCCGGCCAATGGTTGGAAAGACTGCCGAAGCGTGTCAGGCACTGTTGCAGTTGCCAGAAACAGAAAGGGAACATCGGCATACGGAATCCTAGTTGAAATGCGGGCAGTATTCGTAAAGCCTCCCTTTGCGGCAAGTAACAATTGGAAAAAAGCGGATTCCTTTTGATGCTTGCCTTCCTGAGCATCTTGTGCTAGCGCAAGATGCTGCTTTTCCTTTTTTAAATATTTGTTATTTAAAATAAATAACAAATATTCTTCCCTTTAGGTGTTTCTCCGTTGGCCATTTTGCCTTTCCTTTTCCCATTTAGGCTGTTGCCCTTTCCATTTGGGCTGTTAAAAAAAAGCGATATGCGTAATTTAAGCATATCGCTTTTTGGCTTTTTTGATAAGCGCCATTACCGTTATTTGTTTATAAAACATATATTTATGCAAAATTCGCTTGTAATGGTGAATTTCACAGTTTTTCACATTCATGCACCAAATGTCAAGAAACAATATAACTTATTATTTTTCATATTGTTACGTGACCTAACAGCTTTTTTGCCTAACAATATCGCGCGGGTCGGAATAGCCATTAGGTTGTTCCGGCATGATTAACTGAAACAGCCGGATTGTGGGCAGATGGGGGCATCCGCCGCACACGGCTTCAATCACGGAGCCGCGTATTTTCCGGATCGGGTAGTCAATGCTTTGCCACCACCAAAAGCACGGCGCATATCGCACCGCGCCGAGACTATCCGATCCGGAGAGTATGCGGTATATCTTTAACCATATTGTCCAAACAGCATAATGGAAAACGTCCCAAACTCTGCCTTGCCAGCTGCTATGGATTGCTTGTTGCAAGACAAGGGTAAATCTTACGACTTAAACGTAGCTGCCCGCTTCATTTCCACTTCAATGGGAGATGAGGCGGCAGTAGCTTTTTTGAATTGGGTGTTTCCCTATGCAGCCTCTATTAAGGCTTCCGATATCCATTTTCGTGATCAGAAAAACGGCTGCCAAGTACGCTTGCGCAACCGCAAAATGCAAATGGTGGATAGCTGGCTATTCAGTAGGATGGCGGCTCAAACCATTGACGAAAAGATTCGTGCCAAATGCAATATCAGCAGTAGCGACCGCGAATCGCCGCAGGATGGTTCGTTTTGGTTGCTGGACCAAGAACGCAACAGCATGGTCGATGTTAGGGTCAGCATCCTGCCAACTCGCTATGGGCAAAGTACAGTTTGCCGCATCCTAAATCAGGAAAATGCTGGTTTCGGTCTGGATGCAGTTTATATGCCGGACTATGTGCGACACGCGCTGGAACAGGTCTTAGAGAGTAATGAGGGCATGATTTTGGTTTGCGGTCCGACCGGATCGGGCAAGTCATTTACACTCAATGCCTGCCTCAACCACATCAATAGAGAAGACATCCATTTATGTACAGCGGAAGACCCGATTGAATATCCAGTGGAAGGCGCAAACCAAGTCAGCATCCATCCAGTGCACCGTCCGTTTGCACGTGTACTGCGCAGCTTCTTGCGGCATGACCCTGATGTCATCCTAGTTGGCGAGATTCGTGATTTAGAAACAGCACAAACCGCTGTAACTGCCGCCAATACCGGTCATCTAATTTTATCTACTTTGCATGCCAATGATGCCGCACTGGCCTTATCTCGATTGGTTGGCTTAGGTGTGGAGGCATACCTGCTGGCCGATGTGATGCTGGCCTTTTTTTCACAGCGGCTGATGAATCGTTTGTGTCCACACTGCCGGATAGAGGTAACGCCTGATGCCACACAGAAACTGCCGACCCGGTTTCCGGCAGAGAAATATTTTCGGCGCAATAGCGCAGGCTGTGATGAATGCAACCATGAAGGCAACATATCACGTATTCCAGTAATGGAATTTGCCCTGAATTCACCGGAAGTACGACTGGCCTTGATTAATGGCGATAGCCAAGCCATGGAAAACGCATTGTTGCAGCAGCCTTCCTATCGAACACTGAGCGAAGCCGCATTAGAGATGTCGGCAGCCGGGCTGGTGGATTTTGACGAGGCATGCCATATCGGCAGTTTGGCCATCGACCGTCTATCTAAGGAGGCTGAATAATGCAGCATCTCGACCGTCGGGATTTCTTACTAGCCTGTGCAGCTGCAGGATTATCTCTTCGTGCAGCAGCAGATGATTTCAGCCTACCTGGACAGGATGAGCAGCGGAATAATCTTGCCGATACAGTTAAACCTTACCTTACTGTCGGCCCGTACCGTGAAGACTTGTATCGTGTTTATATGTTCCTTAGCTACGAATGCCCGTATTGTGAACAAACATGGTATGGCATGGGTGAATGGGGTCGTACGCTGCCTGATCCATTCCGCTTTGTCTATGTACCCATCTATACCGGCAACAAACGTCTTGATGCGGCAGCCACCGGTTTTTACATCGTGCGTGACCTGGCTCCGACCAGGATTGCTGACTATCAGCGACTGACCTTTGAGGCGGCTCGGACGGCAAAGAACGAACGGGATTTTATAGCTGTGCTTTATCGCATGGGCTTCAGCCGAGAGGCAATTAATGCTTCTGTGAGAAAACAGCTGACACAGGAACGCATGGCACGGGCAATGACCCTAGTGCGCCGTTATCGGGTAACGGCTACTCCATTTTTTGCTGTTGGCGGACGATATACCACACACGCAGGTTTTACCGGTGGCAATTATCAGATGCTAACTCAGCTTCTTAACGGCTTGGTATCCAATGTGGTTCAAAACAGGTAAGCCAGCAGCAGCCTTGTGCCTGTACGCATTACTGCTGCTGAATATTCCTCTGCCACCGAAATGCCTATTACCAGACGAGACGGAAACGATGCGTTATACCGGCAAGGAAATCCATCAACCGATTATGGCCACGTTACAGTTTGTCATTTCCGCCGGATGGCAGCCTACCTGCTTTGGCAGGTTTGAAACCGCATCTGGTTTTGGCTGGACACCCAGCACGGCAACGGCGTTGCAGGAGCACTCCTACCATATTTTTGATAGGCAACGTTTTACTGTCGGCACACTATTGTTACTCAGCGGCATACTGTCGCTGCTGCGGAGATTATTCCGGCATTACTGCAACCGTCGGCATAGCATTGCCGACACCAAACAGGATAGCGCATGAAAAAGACAAGTTTATCCTTATTGTTTTCAGTCGGCCTACTGGTTGCCTGTACCTCACAACAGGAGCCGCCTGAGCCACCGTTGGCACAGCGCACAGAATTAGTCGTGCTTCGGCAGAGTACTTACAGTGATGCTGCTTGGATTGATGAGGAAGAAGGGACGTATATCTGGCTGCCTCAGGCTATCAGCCCCTTTGGCATAAATCTGAGCTTTAACGATGCTGATGGACAGCACAAACTACTACACACGGTTTACTTTAAAACTGATTCAGCTGTATTGAGTACTGCTGAGAAACGGCGGTTGACACGGATGGCGCCAGTATTGCGCACACAGGGAGTAACCTTGTCTGGCTATGCCGATCCGCGTGCCAGCACGGCTTACAACAACCGATTGGCCAAACGCCGTATAGACAGTGTGGCAGCCTATCTAGGTAATTTAGGTGTCACGGTCAACCGAGAGTGTGTATTTGGCGAAACCCGTCTGCCGAATAGCGAATTATGCGAATGGAGGACTGAATGAGCAAAGCGGTAATTTTTCCTGAATATGTCGATACGTTGCCCCAATTCCTGTTTCTGGAATCCGACGATATCTCCATCTTTATTTTCGGCATGATTGTCGGGGTTATCCTGCAATATGCCTCCCGCAGCCCGGTCGGCATGATGGCCGGTATTGTTCTGGGGGTATGGCTGTCTTACCAGTACGTCAAATTCAAGCGCAACACCTTGCCCGGTACGCTGGTACACATGGTGTACGCTTTAACTGGCCTATTCCCGCTTAACGACCGTTATCCGAACGGTTTAACCAAAAGGGTGGATAACTGATGCAGTGGCCAACATTCAAAACCAAACTGCGTAAGGCTTTGGAAAGTAACACCATCCTAGGCCTTGTATGCTTAGGCCTGCTGTTTGTAGCGGTATTGCAGCAGATTAAAATTAATAGTCAACATGAACGTATTGCATTGAAGCCGCCAGGTGCCTTATCCGAAGAAGTCATTATTGGCTGGGATCATGCTTCGCAGGAATATCTTAATTCCTTTGCCCTCTATATTGTTGGCTCTATGTCTTCCGCCACCCCCAATACAGTGGATTACACCGCCAAGGTAATGGAGCCCCTGTTTGACCCACAACTGTGGCAGGTAATCAAGCCGCAGTTATTGGCAGTCAAAAACAATCCAAACTATATTGGCATTAACCCGGTCAGCAACTTTACGCCAACTGCCAACCTGATTTATGAACCTAAAACTGGGAAAATTTTTATCCCTGGGAGAATTGTCTCCTCCGCCTACAGTAAGGGGGCGATGACCCAGTTAGGTGCAGTAGACGTAACTTACGAAGTGATTATCCAGATGGTGGACGGTATGCCTAGGGTCAAATCTTGGTATGTCTACCCCGGCGAGCCGCACACACTCAAATGGGCTGATCGCTATCCCGATAAAGCCGAACAGGAGGCTAAGGATCGACAGGCACAGATACAGATCTTACCGACTGTTCCCGAAAGTGAAATCAGTTTCCCGCAGGATGCTCAGCCTGTGCCGCAACCGGGTACCGCTTCCGCAGCGGCCGCACCGATACCGGCTTCAGGTATACCCATTACGCCTGGACAGGGAAATATTCCGGGTGTCGTGATGCCTCCATCGGCAACCGAAACCACCCAGCCAGCAGAAACAGAGACCGCTCCACCGGCCGGACAGAGCCAGAGTGATTTGCTGTAAAGGATAAAACATCATGAAAAAGACAGCGTTAGCCTCTTTATCCCTGTTGTTGGTTACGATTATGTGGCCGGCAATAGCCGAGAACATTCCGAATAGAAGTAACTATGCCCGTCGCCGTGCGGTACAGGTTACCTCGCCTGTCGGATTGGAACGGATCAACAGCAACATCCAGGAAGGTCGAATACGCGGCGTACAGACAGTAGTGTCTTCCTATGGTGAAAACCACCGTATTCGGGTTTCCCGCAATCATCCCAACATCATCAACACCCCATTTGCCCGAGCTCATGCGGTTGGGTTAAAGGCCAACTACGATCTGGGCTCAAATGGCTCAGCCCTGCTGGTTACTCCAAAAACTAGCAAACCATTTTTTGTATCTATTACCGATGCGGACAACCCAACCGGGATACCCATTTCCCTGACCTTGGTTCCTTCCGCCGGTTTGGATTCGCAAACCATTACCGTGTCACTGGGCGGTCGACAGGGCGCTGGAGCCCGCGACAACGACGGCGGTTTCTCGCAACAGTTGGCGGCGGTTATGCGCGATATCGTAATGTTGAAAATTCCGGCAGGGTACAGTGTACGTCCGCTACAGAATACCTTTGTCATGGGGAACGGTATGCAAGTAGCACCGGTTGAACGCTACAGCGGCAACGAGTTCGATATCTACCGTTACCGCCTGAAAAACAACAGTCATCAACGGCAGATCCTTTCTGAAGAGATGTTTGGTGCCAATCCGCGTGTGGTCGCCGTGGCCTTCTATCCGAAAATCCAAGTTGGCCCGGGCGAAAGTACCGATGTGTTGATTATGGTTGGACGGGAGCAGTGAAGAAATGGGTATCCGTGAAAACTGGAATCAGAAAACCGGCAAACAGAAACGCAATACTGTACTGATCGGCGTATGTGGCGGGCTCATCGTGCTGGTTATTGCAGCCATGATTACCGATAGCATCAGGGGCACTAAATTTGGTCGCACCAAGACCGAAGTTACCCAGGTGGTTACCCCGAATCAGCGCAACCTGACGGTAGAGAGTCTAGCTGCCGAAATCTACGCACTGCGTCAGCAAATGCAGCAGCAACAGGCCAATCAGACTGCGAATCCGTCAGCTCTGACTGTCGACCAAGTACGACAAATAATTGCAGAACATGAGGCCTCCCGAATAGGTTCGGGCACCGGGCCTTTGTCTGCGTCAGAACCAGGGTTCATTCCTCCGGGAACCTTGCCGGGTGACAGCGGCGCCCCTCCGTTGGGAGGCGGGGGCAATTTTGGTAGCAGCAACGACACTTCTGCAGAAGAGGTCGACAGCAACCCCTACCAGTCACATACCAGTAATAGTGGTAATGCCCCATCAAGCCGTGCCGCTTCCGAAGCTGCTCCAGCCGATAATAAGCCAGCTGGAACAAATCGTACCGCCGGTAATTGGAAAAATGGTGCTCACGATACCAAAACCTACCTGCCGGCAGGATCGCAACTGTCGATTATTGCAGTTTCTGGCATCAATGCCCCCACCGGTGAAGCAGTAGGTGGCGGTACCGAGAATGCCATGCCTATCCTGCTGCGTGTGAAAGGATTGGCAACGATGGCCAACGGTTTCCGTTCGGATTTATCAGACTGTGTCATCATTGCCAACGCCTATGGGCAGCTAGCCGATGAACGCGCCTATGTACGTACCAAGTCGATTACCTGTATCCGTTCCGATGGCGTGGCAGTTGAGGCAACGATGAAAGGAACCGTCATCGGCGAGGATGGCAAACCGGGCTGGCGTGGCCGCCTAGTATCGCGCGATGGCAGAGCCATTTCGCAAATGATTAAAATCGGCATGCTCAATACATTCGGACAAGGCTCTGTGGCATTGGCTGGTACGGTCCGCATCGGTCATCGAGATGGTAGCGGCAACAGCATTAATATTGGCACCGGCACGCCTGGTCAGGTGGCCTTGAACAGTGCGGCTCAAGGGATCAACGATATTTTCGGGCGGGTGGCCAGCATTTATGAAAAATATGCCCAGCAATCTTTCCCAGTAGTGGAAATCCAGCCAATGCGCACCGGCGACATTCTGTTGCAGGAGGGCATTTCATTGGAATACGTAAAGGATAGAAGATGAGATCGACAACCCGTTTGTTACCTGCACTCCTGTTGTTGCTGGGCGGCTGTTCCTCCATGATGAATACCGGTTCTACCGAATTATCCTGTGGAACGGCCAATAGAGGGCGCTGCATGAGCATGAGCCAAGCCTGGGAAGCCAGTAGCGATTATCGACCGCAGGATCATGCCGTACCATCCGGCAACAAAAGCGGCGGGGTTACCCCATTTTTACCCGATCCTGTACCTAATATGGCAGCTATCGATGAGCCAAAGCCGCTACTGATGCCAGCCCAGGTACTCCGAGTGTGGGTTAATGCCTATGAGGACAGTAACGGCAATTTGGTTTACCCAACCCGGGTGTTCTCTGAGGTCACCCCACGTCGCTGGAATGTTGGTTATTCCGCAGCACAGATGATTCAGTCATCGCGTACCGTTACTCCGTTGGTTGCTGCCAGTCCGGCCACTGCGCCGACGGAGGAAACTCCACCTGCTGCTGCAACCGGAGTGGAGGGCAGCGATGCGCGGGCAACCGCAACGGAAGGAGAAGGAACAGAACCCGTTTCCGCTCCTACTACCCAGCCGGATACACTGCCACCTGGCACCCTGCCCCCACCTCTGCAATAACTTTTTCTCTCAGTGCAATTGAGACCACACTTTCATAAAGGAAACGTCATGCAAAACCTCAAACTATTTCGTAATTTGCGCAACTTCGTCAGCCATTGGCAGAACAAAGCCCGGCAGGCATTTCTATTCTTGCTGACCGGCCTGATGGCCGCTCCGGCCTTTGCCGGTTCGGATACCACTTTTTCTACTATGGTCGATTGGGTAAATGACAAATTGACCGGTTCTATGGGGGCATTGATCGCCATCATCGCCTTAGTTATCGCCATTATTTCATCCATGATGGGCAAATTCTCGGCCTTTTTGACGGTATTGGTTGTAGTGGTAGGCGCAACTTTGGGTGGTGCCATTGTTATCGGTTTCTTCACGGCAACCTTTTGATTCAGATGGATACAGTGTTCAGGTAGCCTAACCTGTATTGTGCAAACGGCATAATGATGAAGCTGTTTTTGTGTGAAAAACCTTCTCAGGCTAAAGACATCGGCAAAGTACTCGGTGTATTGGGCGGTCGGGATAACGGTTTTTTCCGCAAAGGGAACACGGCTGTTACCTGGTGTTTCGGCCACATGTTGGCCAATGCCATGCCTGCCGCCTATGGGGAGATTTATGCCGATTTCGGCAACACAGATGCTCTACCATTACTGCCTGACAAATGGCTGATGGAGGTCTCCGATTCTGCAGCCAAACAATTTAAGGTCATTCGTACCCTACTGGCCGAAGCGGATGAAGTTGTTATTGCTACCGATGCTGATCGTGAAGGTGAGGTCATCGGGCGCGAGATTCTGGAGTATTGTGGCTATCGCGGTAAAGTGTCCCGCTTCTGGACCAGTGGGTTGGATGCGGCTTCGGTAAAAAAGGCATTGGGCAAAATCATGCCCGGCGGCAAAACCGAAACCCTGTATCAGGCAGGCCTGGCACGCTCGCGTGCCGACTGGCTGGTGGGCATGAACCTCTCCCGCGCCTATACCGCTGCCTATGCCGAAGGCCGGGGCAAAGCACATACCTTGTCGGTCGGACGCATTCAAACGCCGACCTTAGCTTTAGTGGTACGCCGTGATGCGGCCATCGGTACCTTCAAACCTTATCCCTACTACACCCTGCGTGCGGTTTTTCAGGTAGCCTCCGGCAGCTTTGAGGCGCTGTGGCAGATACCTGATGCCCTGAAAAACCAAGACGGCCTGTGTACCGACCAGCAGGCTGTGGACAAGTTGGCGACCACACTGCCGGACAGCAGCGGCCGCATCGCCGCCGCCAAAACCGAACGCAAACACAGCCCACCCCCGCTGCCCTATAGCCTGTCCGCCCTGCAAAAGGCCGCCGGCAACCGTTTCGGCCTCAGTCCCGACAAGGTGTTGGACATCGCACAGGTACTGTACGAAAAGCACAAAATCACTTCCTATCCGCGTTCTCCCTGCCGCTACCTGCCCAAATCGCAGCAGGCCGAAGTGCCGGCCGTATTTGCCGCCATGCTGTCATTGGATCCTTCTTTGGGCAATGTGCTGAAGCAGGCCGATCCGGCTCGGGCTTCTCGGGTCTGGAACGACGGCCAGGTCAACAAACACTCGCACCATGCCATCATTCCGACCACGCAGGCCGGGATCGATTTATCTAAACTCAGCAAAGCGGAGCGCGATATCTACCTGATGATCCGCAACCGCTATATCGCCCAGTTCTATCCGGATTGCGAATACGACTCCAGCACGATAGAAGTCGAATGTTGCGGCCACCGCTTCCGTACCGTCAGCCGGCAACCGGTCAAACCGGGCTGGAAAAGCCTGCTGGGGGAAGAGGCGGAAGACGAAGTGGCGGGAGGGGATGAAGAAGGAGACAGTACTGCCCTGCCGCCGGTCGGCGAAAACGAAGCCGTCCGCTGCCGTTCCGCCGATGCCGCCCACAAAAAGACCGTCCCGCCGCCACGCTTTACCGAACCTTCGCTGCTGGACGAAATGCAGACCTTGTCCGATTTTTTGAAAACGGTGGACAACGCACAAATCAAAAAAGTGCTGCGCGCCACGGAAGGATTGGGCACGGAAGCCACCCGGGCCAATATTTTGAAGCGGTTGTATGAAATGGGATATTTGGAGAAAAAAGGGCGCAAGGTTTCGGCCACTGACAAAGGGAAACGGCTGATTTCCCTCATACCCGAAGCATTGGCCGATCCGGTTACCACCGCCAAATGGGAACTGGCTCTCGGCGGCATTGAGTCCGGGAAGCTCGGTTTGGCGGAATTTATGCACCATCAGTCTGCCTGGATCAGCCGTCTGGTGGCACAAGCCAAGGCTGATATAGCAAGCAAAAAGAAGTCTGCTCCGGCGGAAATGCCGACTGATAGAAAGAAATAACCATGAACGTCCTCAACCGTCGGCAGTTTCTCGGTACGGTTATCAGAACTGCCCCTGCTCTAGCGCTCTGCTCGGGCACAGTCTTGTTCTCCGACGAGGCATTGGCCGTAGATAATGGTGACTTTTGGCGGCGCGACCGCCTGATCGACATCCGGCGTACCGACACCGGCGAACGTCGAAGCATACGCTTCTATGCGGCTGGCCAAGGCTACCTGCAAAACGGCTACATGGCCGCCCGTTGGCTGCTGCGCGATGCCAAAGACCACAATGCCCTGATCAATATCGATATCGGCCTGCTCAACCTGTTATACGGCCTGCAGGAATGGGCACGCATTGCCGGCAAACCCAATCCGCTGCTGCAAATCAACAGCGCGTACCGTACCCGACGGCGCAATGCCACCATTGAAGGGGCTGCACAAAATTCTATGCATATTTATGGCAGAGCCGTTGATTTGACCATGCGTGGTATTAGCCTAAATCAGCTAACTTCCATGGCAGCACACTTCAATGCTGGAGGTATTGGCATTTACAACAGCTTTATCCACCTGGATACGGGCAGGGTACGCAATTGGCGAGGGTAATGAAGATAGGAACATGAAACATCATGATAGTGCTTGACAAAACCAGCGGGCAGTAGCATGATTAAAACGTATTTCAATGTTTTGTTGCTTTCATTCAAAAAGCAAAGGTGTGCAGCCGCTCAAGCACACAAACCGATTCGTCGGTTTTGCGGTTTTTTCAATCTGCCTCAAGCAGGCATTCTTTTCTTAACCCTTTGGGGATACTCATTCCCCAAACGGGCGTGGTGTATCCCCTGTTTATTTGGAGATTACATCATGTCTAACCAAGTTCAGAACGTACCCGCCTACTTCGATTTGACCGCCGACGGTGTCGGTTTTATGAACCGCCCCCGCGTGGTTCAAGGCAAACGAGGTTCCGGGCATGTTTACTTTTCCTGTACCATTCAAGCCCTGCACGGTGATGCTGACGAAAAGGCACGGTTCGACGTGCGAATCGTCGGCGGGAAAGCCAAAGAGTTGTTTGCCAAGTTACTGGAAGAATTTCCGGATTTGCTCAGCAGCGACTACAAACGCCGCCCCACCGTATTTATTGGGTTCCGTGTCGGTGACCTTCATCCTGTTGTTTTTGAGACCAACTCGAAAAATGACAAAAACGAGCCTGTAAAAGTAAACACCCCGTCTATTGACGCCCGGTTGTTGAAATTCAAGTTCATCAAGGTCAATCGCCAAGTTTGGTACACTGAAAAAAACGATACCCAAGCCCCAGTATCTGAAGATGCTGCCGCCTAAGTAACGTTTCAACCTGCAGTCCGTCTGCCTGAGAGGAAGTGAAAACTTCCTCTCCTTCACCCCGCCGGGGCAAACATCCCCGGTTTTCGGGTTCGTTTGCTCCGGCTTTTATCTTGTATTTTTGGAGCGTAGTATTATGAACCTGAACCTTTTCCGTGAATCCTATCGGAAATCCAAAGATCGCATTTTTCTGTTTCTGGAAAGAAATCAGTGGACTGGGAAACAAACCGATGCAGTTGCAGCAAAACTCGATATTCTCGGTGTTTTTCTTGTTACACAAGCTTGGTTTGGTTTAACCAAATACGATTGGCATTTTGGCTTGGCAATAATAGTTCTTTTACTCAGCCTAGTTCTTTGTGCTATATTGTGGACGACTGCTTTTATCCTGAAAGGATGGAAATGATGATTCAGCTATTTCTGACCCTGATGGTGGCTTGCATAGGCTTGTCTTTTGTAGCTTATATGCTTATTGAGGGTAAAAAAATCTCTGATAGCATGAGCGAAGAAGAAAAGGCAGCTTTTCGTGCCAGACATCATTTAGACAAACTGGATTAACCGATAACCCTTTTCAAACCCACTCCGGTGGGTTTGCCAAGCCGTATTGATACAGTAACGCTTGGCAAACCTATCGCACCGTACGGCTGCCTGAATCCGTACCGCTGCCCCGGCGGCGCAGGCTTTCCTCAAACCAAATTCTTTAAATTCCCCTTTTTATCCGGCCCCGCCGGAAAAATCCCTCCTCCTCTCTAGCTGCCTGATGATGCTGACCACAGTATGGTCGGCGACGGTACTGTGGTCAGCATCATCGGCATTCAGCCATTTTTCCGAAACAGGGTAGCGGCTCCCTTCACAACCGCAGGCTTACAACCATAAATTTGACTGTTTATTCGTGCCCGTCTTCTCGGGCGGGTACTGCTAAGCAGTTAAATAGCAGTTGCCTAAATTTTAGGCTTGATGCTTTTGTTCTTTAACAATCGGTACTTCAATACATTTTACCTGTACTTTTCCACAGGAACTGTGGATTGGTACAACTTGATATTTTGGCTTAAACGCCTTTGTTCACAAGGGTTGCCCGTTTTACGGGCAACTTACCATGCGGTTTTGCACGCAAGAGCCGCATGGTAAGTTGTTCGACAGTCGGCAGACTGCCTTCTCCCTACACTGCTCACGCTGTGTACCGTAAACCTTTTCCCACCCTCTTCTGAGGGTGGGCTTCCTCATCGCCCAACGGTGTTCAAGCAGGTTTTTCAGGTAGCCTTTTCCCAATTAAGGTTACCTGAAAAACCTGTTTCAACAGCCAGCAGACTGCCTTCTGCCTCGATACAGCCGTTAAACAGTATCAGCTGCATCCGTGCGGCCACGGTTTTTTCTTAACCCTATGGGGATTACGTCCCCATGCGGGGCACATCCCCTTTTTTTCAAGGAGACGGATATGTTCCGCAAATCTGTACTGACCGCCGCCATCGTGCGGTATTGCCCCATGCTGATCGGCCTGTTTATGGGCTTATCGTTGTTTTTCGGTATGTCGTTTGCCCTGTGGGGGCCTGAATCCGACCGTACCGCCTCTCTCTCGATGATGGTTTTGTCTGCCGTGTTGCTGCTGGCTTTTGCCACCTGCGACACTAACGAAGCCTAATCGTCTTTTTCCAACCCGCCGGGGATACGCTGTCCCCGCAAGGGTGCCGGCGTCTCCCCGTTTTCATACCGGAGGTGCACCATGGGTGCCGGAAACTACTCTTACTCTTCCCCTATTTTGCGCGACGACCATTCCGACCAATACAACCTGATGGTTTATGTGGACGAGTGGGGATATGCACGCGATGAAGACTTGTCGGATTTCGATCCGGATTTTCAGGACAGCATCCGCGAGGATATCCGCAGCCTGCTGTCGGAATACCTGAACGGTTTTACCGAACCATGCTACCGCTATCAACACGATGTCTGCAGGAGCAGCTTCAACAGCCATGAGGAATTGCTGGGCGAATGCGGCCGTATGGCCGTAATTGCTGCACCGACTTATTACGGCGACCGCATTGCATTGGTAGTCACCCCCAATGCCGAATGGCAGGAGAAAATCCATGTTGTGTTGTCCGACAACCCGCTATTTCCGGAACGGAAATACGGCTTAATCGACTGGCAGGCCTGTACGGCTGCCGAGCGCGCACGTTGGGCTTCGGCCATCCGTTCGATTGAGGGTGGTGGGCTGCACCGCGAAATGCAGGCGGTATTCCGCAGGCTGAAAAGCATCTTGGCCAATACCGCCGGTTTTGCCGCGCGGATGTCGTTCCGCAGTTCCGCCTGGACTTCCTGCTATTACCAACCCGCTGCCTAGGCAGCCTGAAAACCGACAAGGAGAAATCCCCGATGAGCCCTTATACACGAGGTTTCGAGCTGGTGCGCAAACATCCCGGAACCAGCGGTCAGATCGCCTTGGCCAAGTGCATCTTGTCCCTGTACGACCCCTGCCACGCTTTTTCCGCCGGCGAAGTGCTATGGAGCCTGGATCGCGAATACACCGATACGGTGCTGGCGATGCTGGCCGAATATGCCGAACGCGGCGAAACTGAGGAGTTGCGTCAGGCGGGAAGGTGGGTGTACCAAAACTTCCCTGGTCTGGTCGAGCTTTCCGATGCCATGCGTCAGGCGCGAACCGAGTTAGCCTTACGCAAAGAGGCTGGATACCACGCTTAACTGGACGGTTTCTGTTCCAACCAACCTGCTTTCGAGCAGGTTTTTTCAGACGGCCTTATCTGATTGCAGGCTGCCTGAAAAAACCTGTTCCAACAGCCGGCAGACTGCCTTCTGCCCCGATACAGCCGTTAAACAGTATCAGCCGCATCCGTGCGGCCACGGTTTTCTTTCAACCCTTTGGGGATGCACATCCCAAAAGGGAGGGTGTACCCCTGTTCTTTTGGAGATTGCATCATGAATACCCATCTTTTCCCCGCCTCGGATTTCGTTTTCGACAACAACGGCCAAGTCTATATTGCCCGTCGGCCGTGCGTGCTGCATTCTACCGCCGGTTTCTATATCGGCCGCGAATGTTTCGACCTCGAAATGCCCGATTGGCCACAACCCTACTCCCGCGAGAGTATATACTGGAAAACCCATCAGGAGGCGCAGGCCTGGCTGGATGCCGGAAACTGGCCGCAGCCCTGATTTTCCGAACCTGCTTCCGAGCAGGTTTTTTCAGGTAGCCTTTTCCCAAATAAGGCT
>ERZ772772.164-NODE-164-length-40553-cov-14.615833_pt1 | contig 40553 bp, 40 predicted proteins | sample MGYA00511484_ERZ772772 | MGnify/ENA primary metagenome ERZ772772 (study PRJEB29015, sample SAMEA2737913) | human oral metagenome | biome: human oral; feature: human-associated habitat; material: dental | place: China | collected 2088 ... | reverse complement strand
CATCCGCCTTGACCATCGTCCCGTACATTCTCTCGGCCATCGGGCGAAGCTCGGCGAGGGTTATCGTATCAACAATCTTCATAATTCAATTGTAGCACAGACGGTCGGCGCTTTAGCAGGATATGCTGGCAGCGAAATCTTTATACAAAGCAGGGGCTAAGGGTCTATTTGACGACTTTAATATACACAATTTAGAAAGACCTATTCTTGGACCCGTATTTTTCTCTAGCTATTTTAGTATACTTTCTGATAAAATCGCTTTTTGCATCAGTATATCCATCTCTGTCATGCTCAAATTCCTTCCAAAGTTGTAGTTTTAATTTCTCGTACTGTTTGGCAATGTCGCCATTCTCAATTAGATAATCCCTAAAGTAGATCTCATCATTATCCCCCGCAACCCTAATGTGGAGATGAAATACCTTATCCGCGAAGCCCTGTTTGGTATATCCCTTATTCAAGGATATTCGTTTTGCCTTCTGACTCATGCACAACCAATTATTTTTAACAAGAATATTTTTTACAGGCTCTAATTCTTTTTCCGACGGGACTTCAAGCAATATATCTACTATATTCTTTGCCTGTATATTTGGAATGGCCGTGCTGCCAATGTGAGATATTCGTGTTATGTATTTTTTTGGTACCAATGAGAAGATGGCTTTTACTTCCTCATCATACCAGCGTACCCATTCTCGATTGTGTTCTACAAGAAATATGGGGAATAATTGCCACAACTCTTTCAAACTCATTTTCTCTAGCTCTCTGTCCACTACATCCTCCTACTCAAACCTTACCACAAACCGCATACCCTGCCCGTGTGGCACAAACTTATAGTCCAGACCCTTGGCGTCGAGCAGCATTTTCACGGTATAGAGGCCGATGCCACTGCTGTCGGTGTGCTGTTTCGTGGCGCCAGGGCTGCGATAAAACGGATCAAAGACATGCTGGAGTTGCTGCGTGGTCAGTGGTGTGCAGGCGTTTTCGATGGCCAGCTCATGCTGGTTGCAGGTAATTTTTATCACACTCCCCGCGTCGCCGTGGCGCACCGCGTTTGACGCCAGGTTTGAGATGACGTGGCGCATCATGTCGCGGTTGGCACGAATGGTCGTCGGCTCTGCATTAACCTCGAAAGTCATGTCGCGCGTTTTTGCTAGCAACACATAATCGTCGACTACCTCAGCGACCAGCCTGTCAATCCTCAGCTGCTTTTCCTGACGCAGAGCCTGCTCGGCGACACTGCCAGAGCGCAAAACATCATTCACCATCGCCGCCAAGCGGTCAACCTGCGCCACCGATTCCGCCAGGTACTGATCGCGATTTTTATACTCGCCGATGTTGAGTTGCATGTTTTCGAGCATGATCCGTAGCGCCGCCAATGGCGTTTTCAACTCGTGCGAGGCCGCTCGCAAAAAAGCGATTTTTTCTTTTTCCAGCTGCGTGATCCGCTTATTCTCATGCTCCAGCGAGCGAATCGTTTGCCACAGATTTTGGTATAACTCGTTAATGTTTCGCCCCAGCACGCCAATTTCATCACTGCTAGTTACCGGGTAGCGCGCGTCCTTTTCCAGCCGCTGCATGGTCGTCGTCACCGCCGCCATCTGGCGAATCGGCCGCGTCACAAAGCGGCTATAGATGTACGAAAACACGAGCGCCACCAGCAGCGAGCCGAGCATCGTATATGGTAATACGTGCAGCGTGGCGAGTTTAGCCTGGGTGACAGGTGCCACGTCGGCTAGCAGCTTAATTCTGGCCGTTTGTCCGCGATTATCCGCCACACTACCCTGCTGTAAAATTACCGAGCGCGGATCGACCGTTTTTCCATCAGCGATTTTTACCACGCTGGTGTCGACCGGTTTGCCGCTGTCCGTCACGATATTGATGGACTCGAACCCCTGAAAATACTGGTCGCGCCCGTCAATTGTCAGCGTGATATTAACATTTTTCACCTGAGCGAGCTCCTGGCTGAGACGACGCATTTCCTCGGTCGATTTACCGCGTAGTTCAGCCACGAGTGCCGTGAGATTATCCGCCGCCTCGCGCTCTTTTTGTTGCAGATAAAATTGCGGCATCAAGGTGTAAACCAGCGCATGCACCAGGATGATCACTGCTGCGAATAGGCCGATTGATACCAAAAATGTTTTGGGAAATAATTTAAGATTCTTCATAGCGATAGCCCACTCCCTTCACCGTGATGATGCAGTCCAGGTGCAATTTCTTGCGTAAGTTTTTGATGTAGACGTCAATTACCCGGTCGAATGGCACCTCGTCATCGTGCCACAACTTGTCGATGATAGCCTGCCGACTCCAGACCATGTTTGGATTATCCACCAGCAGCTTGAGGAGTTGCACTTCCTTGGGCTTGAGGTGCGCATCAGTATCATCATAAAATCCCTGATAGGCCATAAAATCCACCGAGGCCAGGCCGCGCTGCCACAAGGTTTTTTTGGCAGACTGCTGGCGGCGAAGTAGCGCCTTGATCCGCTTTTCTAAAATCACCAGCGAAAACGGCTTGCTCATATAGTCATCCGCCAGCTCGTCAAAACTCGCAACTTGCGTTGGCTCATCATGTAGAGCCGTCAACATCAGTACTGGCACGTCGCTGGTCTGGCGAATTTGGTGCAGCACCTCAATACCGCTCATTCCCGGCAGCATAATATCGAGAATAATCACATCTACCTCAGTGAATTTCTCCAGCGCTTCCTCGCCACTGGTCACCGTGAGTACCGCAAAGCCGCGCTGGAGGAGGAATTGCTCGGTGCCGGTGCGCAGAGTGGGTTCGTCTTCAACAATAAGGATCGTTGACGTCATATAAGTAGTATACCGAAAGTGCCGCCCGTGGTAAACGAGCGGCAGGGGGCGCGTGGTCAGCGTCAAATTGGGACGCTTGGGTTGTACTTAGCGGACGCCGACCACTTGCAGGCGCCGGGTGGTGCGACCGAGACCGAGAGAGATGGTTTCGGTGGCGTGGCGGTTGAGGAGGCTTTGTCCGAGGGGGCTATCGACCGAGATGCGGCCGTCAGACGGATCAGCCTCGAGGCTGTCAACGAGGGTGTAGCGAAAGAGCTGACCTTGCTGATCAATAAGATCAACCACCGAACCAATGGCGATGCGCAGCCGATCGCGCTTACGCGGTAGTGGTTTGGCGGTCTTGAGTGCAGTGCGTTTCTCGGCGAGTTTACCATGGACGTTTTCGAGATTCATGATAATATCGCTGCGGCGAAGCTTGTCGTCGCGAGACTTGGCGCGGCCGATGTCCCGCAGTTCAGCTGAGAGTGCTTTTTCGCGGATTTCGAGTTCGTTGATTTGCTTGTGTAATTCTTTGAAGCCTTTTTTACTGAGATATGTTGTCGTATTCATTCTTACCCTTTCCGGTGAAGCTCGCCTCACCTGCGATCCATTACACCACGGCAATCTGAAAATTAGCTGAAAATTGCAACAATGTCGGAAAAAGTCACGCCACCAGAGGTAAATTACAGGGTTTTTGGCAGTGAAATGGTGAAAGTGGTGGTACCTTTGCGGCTGGCAGCGGTGAGTTGGCCGCCGAGGGCGCCGGCGAGTTGCTTGGCGAGACTGAGGCCAAGGCCGTAGCCACTACTGCCTTGCTCGCCAGAGAAAAATCGCTCAAAAATGTGCGGTAAGTCGCGCGCCGCGATTTGGCCATCATTTGTCAGGCAGACCGTGACGCGGTGATTGGTAGCCCTGACGTCAACCTGGACGCGGGATTTACGCGGGCTGTGACGCAGGGCGTTGTCGAGGATAATGGCGATGAGTTCGCGGACGATGAGGCGATGGCTGGTCAGGGTGATGGCCTCGTCGGTAATCAGTACGGTGCGCGCATCGGCCTTGCGTTCAGTGATCAGCTTTTTGGTGAGGTCAGTGATGTCAAAGGTCTCGGTCGTGGTTTCTAATTGTCGATTGGCAGATGACAATTTGAGCAGCGTCTCAGTCAGCTGCGTCAGGCGGTCGGTCTCTTCGAGTGTGCTCTGGAGGGTCTGGCGAAGCGATGCTTTGCTGGCACGCCGATCGGATAGTGCTAGCTCGGCCTCGGCCTTGATGACAGCCAGCGGCGTGCGCAGCTGATGGCTGGCGTTGGCAGTAAAGCGCGACTGAGCGTCATGTGCTGCCTCGATCGGCTCAAGCGTCCGCCGGGCCAAGATGTAGGCGCAGACACCGCCGCCGATGAGTACGATGAGGTTGAGATAGCCGAGGCTGATCAGCAGGTTGGTAGTCGAGATTGACGGATGGTCGCGGATAATGGTCGTTTCGATATGGTTGTTGGTTTTGTGGTGCTTACTCCAGTTGCTTAGCTGGACGTCGAGCTCGGAGCTGGCGACCTGAAAGATGATGCCGCTAAATAGCAAGCTGACGGTCATTAGAATGAGCAAGTACCAGCCGGCCAGCTTGAGCGTTGCTGAGAAAAATAATTTCACTCGCCAGCCTCCAATTTATACCCAAAGCCGCGTACGGTGTGAATCAGCGGCCGGCGAAATGGCTTGTCGATTTTCTTGCGCAGCTGCTTGATGTAGGCCTCGACGTTGTTGGGTAAAATATCGGCATCAAAATCCCACACATGGGCGATCAATGTGTCTTTGCTAAGCGTCTGGCCGGGGTGGCGCGCCAGATATTCGAGGAGCGCGTACTCCTTGCTAGTCAGGTCGATTGAGGTGCCGGCACGAGTGACGGATTGTGTTGTCTGGTCGATCACGAGATCAGCGATCTGGAGCGTGTCTGGCTGTTGAATTGGCGGGCGGCGAAGCAGTGCTCGCACGCGGGCGGTGAGTTCGGCGATGGCAAATGGCTTGACGAGGTAATCATCAGCGCCACTGTCCAGGCCGAACGTCTTGTCCTCAGTCGTCCCTAGCGCTGTCAACAGCAGAATCGGCATATCCTTGCCCTGCCCGCGCAGATTCTGCACAATGTCCGTACCGCTCCGTCCCGGTAGCATCCGGTCAACGACTAGTAGGTCATACGGCTCGCTCATCGCCATATTCAGCCCCTCATCCCCGTCATGCGTCACGTCCACGGCATGATGCTCACGCCGCAGCGCCTCGGCAATGATCCGGGCAATCTTTCGTTCGTCTTCGATGATAAGGAGGCGCATGAGTATATTATATCAAGTTGTGGTAGTATAATAAGCAGAAAGAAAGGGAGATATATGGGACGAGACACAGTAAAACAGCAGCGACCGATTGTCGAGATTCGTCATTTTCAGATGGCGTTTGGCGACAAGGTGGTTATTCAAGACCTCAGTTTTGAGGTGCAGCGCGGCGAGGTGTTTGGGTTTCTGGGTAGCAACGGCTCGGGAAAAACGACGACACTACGGGCGCTGTTGGGATTATACGAGCCGACGGCTGGCGAGTTACTGGTTGACGGCAAGCCGTACACGGTCGAAGACAGCGTTAAGTTAGGCTATCTACCAGAAGAGCGCGGCTTATATAAAAAAGAAAAAGTTATCGACACCATGATTTATTTTGGTCGATTGAAGGGACTCGGCAAAGAAGAAGCGCGCGCGTTCTCCATGAATTATTTGGAGCGAGTGGGCTTGAGTGATAAGGCGAAGACTCGGCTGGACAAATTATCAGGCGGCCAGCAGCAAAAAATTCAGCTGGGCGTGACCATCATGGGTGACCCAGAACTGCTTATTTTGGACGAGCCGACTAAGGGTTTTGACCCAGTTAATCGCCGACTACTAATGAACATCATTGAAGAGCGCCGCAAGGCTGGCGCAACGGTGATATTTGTCACCCACCAAATGGAAGAGGTTGAACGGCTATGTGATCGGCTGATTCTATTAAAAGACGGTCGAGCAGCGGCGTACGGTACGCTAGCAGAAGTGAAAAAGCAGTTCGGCGGCGCGTCAATGGATGATATTTTCGTCAAGGTTTATGGCGGCGAGAAGCAGGAGGCACGTTATGAGTAAGATGCATAATTTGGGGATGGTGTTTAAGTTTGAGGTGCTGCGTACCTTGAAGAAGCCAACCTTTTGGCTGATAGCGCTAGGTTTTCCGGTCATGATTGGGCTGATTTTCGGCATTGTTATTTGGTCAAATCAGGCGACCAAAGAGGCGGCCGATAAGCTTCAAGAACAAAAATTTAGCATTACTATGACAGATCATTCAAAGCTAATCAAGCCGGAAGTCGCGGCGGTGATGAAAGTCCAATCAGTTGACTCCGAAGCTGAAGGTATCGAAAAAGTTAAACATCATCAGACTGATGCGTACTTTTATATACCAAAAAATCTCGAAAAAGATAGTGTCAGGATATACGGCCAAGATACAGGGGTTTTTGAGAACAATAAGTACGAGGCGGTTGTCCGCACACTACTGAATCAGTCGGTTGATAGTAGGGTCACCGGGTCGGAGGCGGCAGTGATCAAGCAGAAAATTAATTCGTCACTCAAGACCTATAAAGACGGTAAAGAAAGCGGCGGTGTGAACGAGATGATCGTGCCAGGGTTCTTCCTAGTGCTGTTTTACATGCTCGTTGCCTTCTTTAGTAATCAGATGCTGACGAGTACTGTCGAGGAGAAAGAAAACCGCACCGTCGAGATGCTGCTAACAACAGTGCAAGCCAAGACACTGATCGTTGGTAAGATCTGGGCGTTGATCGCTCTATCATTGATTCAGGGGATGGTTATCGTTGTGCCGGTGTTAGCTGCCTACTTCGGATTTGGTTCGCAGCTACATTTGGCTAGCTTTGACCTGTCGCAAATTGTATTTGATCCGACGAGAATCGCTGTTGCTGTTGCGCTGTTTGGCGCGAGCTTTACCATGCTGACTGGTCTGTTGGTAGCTATGGGGGCAATGATGCCGACTGCCAAGGAGGCGAGTTCGTGGGTTGGCCTGGTGATGATACTGCTGTTTGGGCCGCTGTATGCCGCGTCAGTATTTGTCTCATATCCAGAGTCAACCTTCTCAATGGTTATGTCGTACTTCCCGCTTACGGCGCCAATTCCGTTGATGATTAGGAATACGGTCGGCAATTTGTCGCTCGTTGAGGCCTTGATCGGCGTAGCGATCTTGGTGGTGTCTGCGGTACTGATCATGATGCTGGCGGTGCGGATTTTCCGCTACGGTGCGATGTCCTATGACAGCAAGTTATCTCTGTCGGCGTTGCGGATGAAGCGAAAAGCTGATAAAGTTTAGATTATGAAAGTACGCATTGAAATAGACACCAAAACATTTGTGCGGTTTTGGCTGGTGGTGATCGGCTTTGGGCTGGCGGGGTTGATGATTTATTCGGCGCGGGATGCGCTGATGGTGCTCGGGACGGCGTTGTTTCTGGCGCTGGCACTGAACGCGCCGGTGCGTAAGTTGGCGTCGTGGCTGCCCGGCAAGAGTCGGCTGGGTGGGACGGCGCTGGCGTTTATGCTGCTAATCATCATCTTGACTAGTGTGATTTGGTTTGTGGTGCCGCCATTGGTGCAACAATCGGCTAAGTTTGCCGAGACGCTGCCGGGGCTGGTCAACGGCGTTAACGAGCAGTGGCACGGGCTGAAGGGCTTTGTCGAGCAGAATGGCTTGCAGCCGCAGATTGATTCGCTGATGAATAATATCCGCGGCCAGGCGTCTAGCTGGGCAGCGAGTTTTGGCGCGAATATCCTCGGCAGTATCGGCTCGCTGGCGTCATTTTTGGCATCGGCCTTTCTGGTGCTGGTGCTAACGTTCTTGATGTTGCTCGAGGGTCAGGAATGGATGGAGCGGCTGTGGCGATTGTATCGGGATGAGCAGCGGCGCGACCACCACAAGATGTTGGTTGGCAAGATTTATAACGTGGTGACTGGCTACATCGTTGGGCAGCTGACGGTGTCGGGAATCGGTTCGCTGTGCGCCGGAGCGTTTGTGTTTGGCATGAGCTGGTTCATTCCGGAGATCGCGGCTAACTTGGCAATGCCGACGATTCTGCTGGTGTTCCTGCTCAGTCTGATCCCGATGTTTGGGGCAACGATCGCCGGTGTGGTGGTGGGACTGATGCTGATGCTCAATAGTGTGTCGGCGGGCGTCATCTATCTCATCTATTTTGTGATCTACCAGCAGATTGAGAATAATTTTATCGCGCCAGTCATTCAGGGCAAGAAAGTCGAGCTGTCGGCGCTGGCGATCTTGGTGGCGGTGACGGTCGGGCTGTATGTTGGCGGCTTGGTCGGTGGTGTGGTGGCCATTCCGGTCGCTGGATCGCTCAAGGTGCTGATGGACGATTATCTGGCGCATAATCGCGAGCCGCAGGCGCCGCCTCGCCGCTCGCCGCTAAAAAAGGCGCTCAAAAAAGCTGCTGAGACGAAGCCAGCTGAGTGAGTGGCCGAGAGATTATCGGGATTATCGGTACGACCAAACTTGACCAGATGGGGTGTCGCGTAGGGCGATGCCCTTTTCGTCGAGTTGAGCGCGAATGTCGTCGGCGGCCTGCCAGTTTTTGGCGCGGCGAGCCTGCTGACGCTCGAGGATGAGTCGCTTGGCCTCATCATCAATGTCTGGCGTGCTGTCCATTAGCTCTAGGCCCAAAACCTCGTCAATTACCTCGAGTAGCTGCAGTAAACCGCCGCGGTGAATTTTCTCCAGCGGCGCATGATCTAGCCGCGAAAACGCCTCATCGATCAGTGCCACAGCTCCTGGCGTATCCAAATCATCATTCAGCTTTTCGACGAGCGCTTGTCGCGCCGCCAATAGCGACACTGCGCCTTCCTGCTCATCTTTCTCATCGTCATCATCCAGCGTGTCGTGCGTCTGGTGCCGCAGCGCCGCATAGCCGCGCCAATGGTCCAACCGCGCCTGGGCTGCCTCCAAAATCTCCCATGTAAAATTCCCCTCGGTCTGGTAATGCTTGCTGAGAATCGCTAGCTTAAAAGCCATTGGGCTAAAACCGCGCGCCGTGATGTCACTGAGAGTGATAATGTTGCCCAAGGATTTACTCATCTTGCGGCCGTCGACTTTGATGTGGTTATTGTGCAGCCACATTTGAGCAAATTGCTGTCCGGTCAAACTCTCACTCTGAGCAATTTCGTTGGTATGATGCACCGGAATGTGGTCAATACCACCAGTGTGGATGTCTATTTGGTCGCCCAAAGTTTCACGAGCAATTGTACTACACTCCAAATGCCAGCCCGGAAAGCCGACGCCCCACGGGCTGTCCCATTCCATATCACGCTTGGTGTTGGTTGGTGAAAATTTCCAGACGGCGAAGTCGGTGATGTTGCGCTTGCCCTCGACGCTGACCCGCGCGCCCGCTTCCAGTCCGGCTACGTCCAGCCGCGCTAATTTGCCATAACCTTTCAATAGTGACGTATCAAAATACATGCCGTCGCCGTCAATTTTATACAAAAACCCCTTCTCATCCAGCCCCTTGGCGAAGTCAATTTGCTGCTGAATGTAGTCCGTCGCTCGCACTAAATGGTCGGGTCGCACCAGCTTCAGTACCTCGTACGCTTCGTGCTCGGCGATGGCGATGTACTGCTCGGCGACGTCCCAGGCGGTCTTGCCTTCGCGGCGCGCCCCCTTCTCCATCTTGTCCTCGCCATTATCATCATCGCTGGTCAAATGCCCAACGTCGGTAATATTTTGCGTGCGAATCACTGAGATATCTTGCCAGCGCAGCAACCGTACCAACACATCCCAATAAATATAGCCAACCCAATTGCCGATGTGCGGCTGCGAATACACTGTCAGCCCGCAGGTGTACATGCGAACCGTCTGCTCGTCGAGCGGCTGGAGTTTGTCTTTACGGCGAGTGAGGGTGTTATGGAGCTTCATCGGTTTTATTGTACAGGAAAAAGCAGAGATTGGCGAGCGATCTCGCTCCGCTGCAGTTGAACGTTACCCCCGCATCTCAGTCGTTATCTAGGCGGCTGTAAGATCTGCCCGTACTTATGGTATGATGATCCTAGGAAGTGTAAGGCGAGAAAGGCGATATATGGATACAACCTTGTTTCAGTACTGTCAAAAAATAGTGCTATTCAGTCAAGACGGCTCTGCCGTGCTGCTCGCTAGACGCCGCGGGGAGGCTAATTATGATGGCGTGTTCTCGTTTATTGGCGGTAAGTTGGAGTCGACGGATGGTGGCCTGGTGAATGGTCTTCGGCGGGAGAAAAATGAGGAAATTGGCTCGGCTGCTAAAATTGCGGTGGTGACGAACATTAGCGTTAATGAATATTTTGTCAAAACTAATGGACAGGCCATGGTGCTGCCGCACTATTATGCCCGGTTTATTGGCGGTGAAATTACGCTCAATGATGAGTATTCTGAGTATCGGTGGGTAAACCTACGCGAGCTAGATCAGTTTGAATCAAAGATCGAGACGGTCGTCCCCATGGTTGAGGCTGTCCAAAAAATTACGCGGGTCGCCACCGAGGCGGATTATCGAGAGATGTGACGCGTATCGGCTACTCTCCACGCCCTCCAATGCCGGCCTAGATTTACGGTATTTTCTGTATCGAGTTCGCTTTCGTCGTTTCCGACTCATCAGCATAGACGCGCATCTATGGAGCGAACATGACAAGCAGAGCTGACAGAGGTTCGCGGGAGGCTAGTCTTTCGGGGGCCAAAACTCCACAGTGAGCACCCATGAACTCATGCTCTTTGACTCGTAGCATCCTGCATGCGCGACAGGAAGGATAGTTTCGAGGCAGGCTCTCAGGCCTCCGTTTAGGAGGCCTTTTGCTATTGCTGGTGAAACGCCCTCCCTGTAGGCCCAGCCGCACCCACCTATCCACCGGTTCCACCTCATGCGCCACCGCCATGACATGTCGGACAGGGGGATTGTTACAGTTACAGTTTCTCCTCTTCGGAAGGTATTCGTAGCGAGGGTATGCAGCACCTCGCTACGAACTTTTTTGATTGCCTGCACCCACTGGGGGGTTGACTTCAGGTGGCGTCCGAGGCCTGCGGCCTCGTCTCTGATCCTCTGCAGGAAAGCTTCCTCCTGTCTGCGCCGTTCGGTGATGCGCCAAGCCTCAAGTTCTTCTTGGTCATCGCGATAACGATCGACATCCTTGCGTGTAATTTGCGCCACGATATCTTTCCTTTCAGGACGATCTCTCACTTCGCGGTTAGCCTCCGTTTAGCTAACTCTGTCACGAAACGAGATACTGCTGCTCCAAAATCCAGCATTAATCACCCTGTGCTGTCGTTGTAGCTGCTGTACCTCGTTTCGTTTAGCATCTGCTTGTCAAACTACACTTTCGGACAAGGATTCACTCAACTCGTCAACAAAAGCTGATATATATATCACTAATAGAATAAAATGTCAATGAAATTGAAGCAAAAATGTGGTATTATATGTCTTTTTCGGCGTTTTTGGCCTGTTTGTAGGCTTTGGTGACTGGCGCTAGGCCGCGGGCGACGCGTTCGCGGTTGGCTTTCAACTGCTTTTCGTCGCGGAAAGATAGTTTGATGGGTGTCCCCGCGAAGTTGAAGGCTTCGCGTAAAGTCCGCTCCAGGTAGCGTTTGTAGCTCCAGTGGACGAATTTCAGGTTGCTGCCGTAGATGACGAACCACGGCGGGGCTGTGTCGGTCTGGACAATGTAGCGGAGCTTCGGATGCGAGTTTTTCAGGCCAGCCGGCGGATGAGCGGCGGCGGCTTTTTGTAGGAGGTCGTTGAGGACGCGGGTTTTGCACTCTTGGTGGCGGCGCGTGTGGATGTCGAGAGCTAGGTCGAACAATTTGGCGACGTTTTGGCCAGTGACTGATGAGGTGAAGATCAGCGGTGCGTAGGGTGTGAATTTGAAATGATAACTAATTTGCGGCGCCAGCTCGTCGCGAGTGTAGGCGTCTTTGCCTTCGACAGAGTCCCATTTGCTGACAACGAGGACTAGCCCCTTGCCTGCTTCGTCGATGATGCCGGCCAGGCGCTGATCCAATCCAACGTTCAATTCGTTGACGTCCATCAAGAGAAAGCAGATGTCGGCTTCGTTGATGGCCTGCATGGTGCGCAGGACGGAGAATTTTTCGATGCCGGTTTCTTGCTTGCCCTGGCGGCGGATGCCGGCGGTGTCCAGTAGCTCGATGGTCTGGCTGTGGTAGCGGACTTGGACGCGGTTGACGTCGCGGGTGGTGCCGGCGACGTTGGCGACGATGGCTTGCTGCTTGCCTGCCAGGGTGTTGAACAGGTTGCTTTTGCCGACGTTTGGCCGGCCGATCAGGGCGACGCGGATGATGTCGTCAGCTTCGGTTTGAGTGGCTGGCGGAATGAGATCGGCGATGGTATCAAGTAATTCGGAGATGCCGATGTTGTGCTCGGCGGAGGTTTTGATGATGGTTTTGATACCGAGACGTTTGAATTCGTCGGTGTGGAGCGAGCCTTTGAGGTCAGCTTTATTGGCGATGAGGAGGACGGGCTTGCTGCTTTTGAGGGCTTTTTTGGCCAGTTGACGGTCGGCGTCTGATGGGTAGACGGTGGAATCGACCATGACGAGGATGACGTCGGCAGCGGCGGAGGCGTCGGCGATTTGGTCTTGGATGGTGGCTTCGAATTCGTCTTCGGCGGGCTTGAGACCGGCGGTGTCGATGAGCCAGAATTCGGCCTGGCTTGCCTCGTCAGGAGATGAGGCGCGGCGCTTATACGAAACTTTGCCAACGACGTTGTCGCGGGTGGTGCCGGCTTCGCGGGCGACGATGGCGGTGCGGGCACGCGTCAAGCGGTTGAACAGCGAACTTTTGCCAACGTTAGCTTGGCCGATGATGGCGACGGTAGGTAATTTACTAGACATAATTACGCTTATTATATCAGAGGCGTGAGGATTTGGCGAAAGACAATGAAAATAGCCCACCGAATGAGCTCAAGCTGCATGCGAGTTTATTCAACCCGAGAGATAGAAATTCTACCTCAATCAGATTGAGCGCATACGGCGAGCTATTTTCTTTTCGGTGGGCATTAGCCCTAGTCCTCATCATAGCTACTCATGATAGCTACGGTATACCCTACGACCGTTGCCACGTATAGCGGCAACGGTGGGAACAATTTTGTGTAGTGGGCCAAAAGACCCACTACACCATAAACTACAAAAGAAAGTACAAATCCCCAGGCGGCCGTCGCGATAGCAGCCTTCATGCCTTTCATGTTCTCTCCTTCCGAGAGGACTTGCTCAAAGCTAAAGGGCGACTCTCGCCCTAGACGTAGCCTTGAGCAAAAGCTGATATATATATCACTAATAGAACAAAATGTCAATGAAATTTAAGCAAAAATGTGGTATTATATGCGTTTTTTGGCGCCTGAGGAGGCCTAGGTAGTCAGTGGCCCCTCGGTAAATTCCCCGCGTTTGATGTCGCCGAGAGTGTAATTCCCAAAGTCTGTGCGATGGAGTTTGGTGACGGTGTAGCCGAGGGCGGCAAAGGTGCGGCGGATTTGGCGGTTGCGGCCTTCGCTCATCTGGACGATCCAGCGGTGCTCATTACCCTCGTGCTGACGTTCCAGCGTCAAGCGGCTGGGTCCGTCAGGCAGCTGCACGCCAAAGTCATTGATCATTTGCCGGTGGAGCGGCTGGAGCAGTTGGTCGAGCGTCACGAGATAGCGCTTAATTTTATAAAACGACGGGTGCGTCATCTGATGAGCAAAATCGCCGTCGTTAGTGAGGAGAATGAGTCCCGAACTGTTTTTGTCCAGGCGACCGACGGGCTTCAGGTGGTGGAGGCTGGTCGGTAATAATTCGTAAATAGTCGGTACGCCGCCCTGTGAGGCGCGTGAACAGAGGTAGCCGACGGGTTTGTGGAGAAGGATGAGCTGGTGGGCTTGGGCGGTGAGTGGTTTGTTGCCGTGGCGAATGATGTCGATTGTAGTGATGCGTTGACCCAGCTTGGCGGGCTGGTCATTCACCGTGACCTTGCCCTGCTCGATCAGCTCGTCAGCCTGGCGGCGCGACACGCCAAGCGCCAGCGCCACGAATTTGTTGAGGCGCTGGGCGGATGAGTTGGTAGAATCAGATGCTTGCGCTAGTGTCGTCATACTAGGAGGCTACCGGTGGCTGCGGCGGAAAGGCGTTGGTCGGCGACTGGGGTGTTGTTGGCTGTGCTGGCTCTGTCGCGGGGGATGGCTCTCCTTCAGGGGTCGAGGTCTGCTCTGGCTCGGACGCTGGAGCTGGGTCGGTCGGCATCGGCGCTGGGGTGGGCAGGACGAATGGCGTATCGTCATCTTGTGGTTGTGATGATGCCGTGTTGGTGAGCTCGGCGTTAACGGTGGTGCCAGTATCAAGTGGCTGGTCATCGGCTGGCGTCGGTAGCGGCTCGAGTGCATCTAGTGTCAGGTCGCCGTGCGGCTCGGCCATAGCATCAGGCGTCGGCAGCGTGAAGTCGTTTGAATCTGGCGTTGACTGCGGCGAGGTTTGCATAGACTCGAGTTGGTCGCTGAGCTCCTGCTCCATCATCTTGGACATGTCTGGCTGTGGCTCTTGGCTCAGCGGTTGGATCACCCGCTCACCACCGTGGCTGGTCGGCTGCGGCGATGGTGATGAGGACGGTGCTGTTGGCTGTGGCAAGGTGACTGCCGGGGTGGTCGGTGCTGCTTCAGGGGATGGCGCTGGCTCAGAGACCGGAGGTTGCTCTACCTCGGGTGCTGGAGTTGGCGCTGGGTCGGCTGGCATCACTGGTTCTGTGATGGCCGGCTCGGCGGTTTGCTCAGACGGTGCGGATGGAGCTGCCGGCGCCAGTGCGGCGCTCGGTAGGACGAACGGCGCCGGGTCAGTTGCTGGAGGGGCCGAATTGTCTGGACTAGCTTGAGCAGGTGCGATGGCTGAATCATCGTGGGCCGTCGGAGTTATCGGTGCGGTCGGTGTCGGGGTAACAACGTGTGTTGCGATTGCTATCTCTGCCGGTGACGGCAAGGTGACTGCCGGAGCGTCTTGCTGGGTGGCCGGTGCCGCCAACGGCGCGTCAGCTGCTACGGGCTCTGCGGCCGGCTCGGGCGCGACGGGAGTCGGTTCTGGCGCGTCGCCGAGTACTTCGTGGACGGTGCGCACCACGTCTTCGATGCCGACTTGCGACTTGACGAGGTAGCGATCAGCGCCGAGGGCTTCACCGCGTTGCCGTTGGTCTTCGGATGACAATGCGGTCATCATGATGACTTTGACGTCGCGTGTCTCGGTGGTCGAGCGCAAGATATCCAGCATGTCAAAGCCAGAAATCTTGGGCATCATCACGTCACTGACGATCAAGGCCGGGCGTTCTTTGATAGCCATAGCCAAGGCCTCTTCACCGTCGCCCGCCGAAACGATGTCGTAGCCCTCAGCTAGTAACCTGACGCCGTAAATCTCGCGCAGGCTTTTGTCGTCTTCTACTAGTAAAATCTTTGTCATAACTACCCCTACTATACCGAAGTTTGCGCCAAAATACTATAGTGGTTATGGTTTTTGTTGGGCAGCGTCTGGTTCTGGGGTGGCGAGTGGTGCTGATGGCGTGGGCGTAGCGGTTGGTTCAGGCGGTGTGGGTGTGGCAAGAGGCTCGGGGGTTGGGTCGGGCGGTGTGGATGGCATGGCGGGCGCGGGAGCGGTTGGCTCAGTTGGTGGTGCGGGCATCAGCGGCAGCGGACTAAAGTTGGGCGGCGGCACCGGCGGCGTGGCCGGCTTAGTTAGGACGGTATCGGCGGCGTCCGGCTGCGTGGCGTTGATCGGGACGGTCGGCTGGACGGCGACAGCGGTTGGCGGTTCGGCGGTTAGTGGTGGAGCAGCCGGTGTGGGGACGGTTGGTAATTGGCGCATGGCCTCGTCGGTTCGGGTGCGAGGAATCTCGAGGAAGAAGGTGCTACCCTTGCGGTATTCGCTGATGACGAATAGGCGGCCGGACATTGCCTCGGTCAAGCGGCGGCTGAGATACAGGCCGAGGCCGGTGCCACCGATCTCGCGGGTGTCGGAATTATCGACGCGGTAGAACTTTTGAAAGAGGTGTGGCACATCTTCGGCGGGGATGCCGATACCGCTGTCTTGGACGCTGATGGTGATCGTTTTGTCATCGCCGGTGATGTCTACGACTACTTCCCCATCGGGCGTGTACTTGATGGCGTTTTCGATCAAGTTAGAAACAACTTCGCGGAGGTGATCGGCATCGACGTTGGCGTAGTATGCTGGCTGGACAGTGGCGGCGGCGTCCGGACGGAAGGTGCAGACGAGGCCTTTTTCGGCGGCGCGTGGCGCTAGGCCCTCAAAAATCTCGCCGACAAAGGTGGTGATATTGATAATCTGTGGCTCATTCTTGAGGCGGCCGTCTTCGGCGCGGCTGATGTCAAGCAGGTCTTGGAACAGTCGGCCGAGGTGCTGGGCCGAGGCGTGGGCCTTGGTGATGAAGTCGCGCGCCTTGTCATCGATGTGGGCGGTGGCTGGATTGAGCGCCAGGCCAAGGTAGCCTTCGATGGAGGCGACGGGCGTGCGCATTTCGTGGCTGGCGGTAGAGATGAATTCGGCTTGCTGGCGCTCCTCGGCTTTCTCCTTGGTGATGTCGCGAAAGACGACGATGATACCCTCGTTGTCTTTACCGACTGGCGAGGCGACGATGGAGACGAGGATTTGCTTGTCCGAGGCGGTGCGGAGGAGCAATTTGTCGGAGTGCGCTGGCCGATTATTGATCAGTGACTGCATGACCGGGTTTTCGGTGACGGTGACGTCTTTGCCGTCGGCGGTGACCAGTTGGATAACGCTTTGCCATTTGAGGCCGAGGGCGTCACCTTGGTTCCAGCCGATGATCCGCTGGGCTGAGGGGTTGATTAGCTCGATATTGCCCTCGCGCGAGATGGCCAGCACGCCGTCGTCGATGGTATTGATGACAATGTCAGAGGTGCCCTCGGCGGTGGATAGCTTGGTGCGGAGTTCAGATATGTCGCCGAGCTTGCTGACGCGCGGCTGATGGCGCCAGATGATAAAGCCAAGAGCTAGTGGCGCCAGGCCAAAAAATAGGGCGCCAATCGTGGCGATGGGGCTGGCGTGCTGGGTGATGGCGGCAGTGGTGATGGCGGTGACGACGAGGAGGCTGATACCGAGGACGACGGGCCAGCCAAAGAAGCCGGCGAATACCGCAGCGCTGAGCCAGGCGGCGGCGAATGGCGATGCCAGAAAGCCGCTGGTGGCAACGAGCGAGCCGACGGCAAGGATGATCAGGCCATAGACGGCGATGGATGCGGCGGTGATGGCTCGGCGCGGTAGCCACAGACAGAGGATGAGGGCGGCGAGGCTGACGAGAGCGCTGATAGCAGCGGCGAGGTCGGTGATGGCTTCGCCGATGGGTAGCCGGTAGCCGGTCGGGATAAAACGCGCCCAGGAGTAGAGGAGGACGATGACCAGTCCGACGAATAGGGCTGCCTCGCATAGTCGCCGCAGCCAAAATCGCGACAATTCGCCGACTTGTGAAATATCCCCCGCCCACTTCATGCTTGTATTATAGACCGAGACGAGCAAAAATGATACCCACATTGAGCCATGTCACGGCAAGTCAAGCATGGTACGCATTTGGCCGCCCTGAGGGCGCTTACCCCTTCCCTAAAATCGCCTCGAGCATCTTCATTCGCGAGGCCATGATGGCGGGGATGGCACCACTGATGATAGCAACCACTAGCACAACCTCAGCACGGAATAGCAATTCCCACCACGATATGTTGAGTGTCACGTCAGCAATTGGTAGACTGAACGGATGTGCCACTACATACGGCACTAGCCCGCCGAGGAAAATTGCCAAGCCGACCGCTATACCGCACACCGCATAAAATAGCGCCAATAGGACGTAGCTAAAGACGATCACTCGCGGCTTGACGCCAATCGCCCGCTGAATGCCGATTTGCCGCCGCTTGTTGATGATGTCAACATAAATCACGATGAAGATCGTCACCGCCGCAATGATAATGCCGACTATCAGCATAATGGCGTTGAGCGACTGAAAGCTACCGGTAATCGTATCCATAACCGTCGCTCCGTCACGCCAATCGTGAACGCGCAGGCCCGGATAGTTCAGGTCAGTAAGCGCTCGTTGCACCGACGCTTCCTTGCCGCGGCTGGTGCGCACGACGATCATGCTGGCATCGTTCTCGCCAGCCGTCAAATGGCTCGGTATACCGCTGGTGAGCTTGCGCCACAAACCGCGTGAGATGTACGCCTGAATATCTGCATTATAGAACTTCGTCGAGGTGATGCCGCCGACCTTGACGTCGACCTTTTTACCGTTAACATTTATCGTTACCCGGTCGCCAACTTTGACCCCCTCGAGCGAACCTCTCTCGAGCAACCGGCTGCCCAGCACGATCTCGTCGTCGCCCGCCAAAAACGTTCCGTCCGACACGCGGTTAGCGACCTCCAGGGTTTGGCGGAAGTCTCGTGGACTAACGACATTGATCCGGGCCTGCACCTGCTTGTCATCGTTATATCCTAATACCGCCGGCACAGCCAGGATTTTGTCAGCCGCCGTCACGCCGTCGATGCGTTTGATCTCGGCCAGCTTGTCATCGACATTGGTGATGTACTCGCCGGGCTTTTTGACATCGATATAGGCCTCGCCGACCATCAGATTCTTGATCTGCGATTCAATCGCCGAGGTGACGCCAGCTAGCAGCGACGATATGAAGGCTAGATTGATGAATGCCACCGCCACCAGCAGCGTCGTCAGGCCCAGCGTCCACTTGCGGCCGCGCACGATGTACTGCCGCATCAATCGCCAACCCAGCAAGAACTCGCGCCACAGATTGTTCTTGGGCTGGCGCGGCGTTTGCGTTTCCTGCGTTTTGCGAGACTGGCTCATAGTAGTCTCCCGGCTGCGGGCTGACGTTCGCCTTTTAGTTTGCCGTTTTCAAACACGATTTGCCGTTTGGCGTAAGCTAATTCATCAGCTTCATGCGAGATCATCACCAAGGTTATGCCGCTGGCGTTAATTTCTTTCAACGTTTCCATGACATTTTTTGAAGCAACCGTATCTAGGTTAGCCGTTGGCTCGTCGGCAAAGATAATGTACGGCTCATTGACCAGCGCTCGGGCAATTGCCACGCGCTGCTGTTCGCCGCCGGATAATTGCGATGGCAGGTGGCGCGCTCTGTCCTTCAAACCAACACGATCCAGTTCGTGCAAGGCTTTTTGTCGGGCAATCTTCGCCGAGCACCACATCAGCCGCGGCAACATGACGTTTTCTAGGGCGGTGAGTTCACGAATCAGGGCGTACTCTTGAAAAATATAGCCAACTTGGCGCAGGCGTAGTTCAATTCGCTGTTTTTCTGGTAGCTGAGTGATCTCTATCGCTGGTGCCTCGTCACCCCTACTATCAAACCAAATCGTGCCGCTATCAGGGCGATCTAGCATCGCCACCTGATGCATAAAGGTTGATTTGCCCGAACCGTTGCGCCCTGTGATCATCAGAAAATCACCGTGACGAATCGAAAAACTTACGTCCTTGAGCGCACGCGTGGCGCTGTCGCCTGAGCCGTAGGTCTTGCTAAGGTGCTCAATGGTAAGAATTTCGCGGGCCATAGTATCAGTATAGCGCGCGATGGGGCACCGCTTCAAGCCGAGATCCCGAAAAACCTACCGTAGTTTTGTTATCATTTCTATTTCGCGGGCGGTAAAGCCATATTTTTCATAGAACGTTATGGCGTGCTGGTTACCGCTCAGCACTTTTAGCCGCAGCGTATCGCAATTTTTACTCTGGAAATAACGCTTCATTTCATCCAGCAAGGCTCGCCCAATACCGCTGCCGCGCTGTTCTGGCTCGACATAAAGCAGTCCGATCCAGCCGTCTTTTCGCGGCGCATGCACTGCATCGAACACGGCGTCTTGACCAGGCTGATGATCGATAATCACTCCCTGGATAAAGCCAACTACCTGGCCATTCTCCTCGGCAACATACATCGCGCCGTCCATACCCTCGCTATCGTCAATCATCCGCTGCATGTAGCCGTGCGCGCCCCGCAGGTTAGCAAACGGCAGCGATTCCGCCGTGTCGTCAACCTGCGCAAAATGCGCGTGTAATTTAATCGCTAGCTTGTCGATTGCAACGCGGTCTTTGGGGTGGAAGGGGCGGATTGTCATGATTATTTCTCCTAGTATCAAATACGGTAAATTGTATTGGGGCGATTACTATAGTTAATAGTCCAAGTGTTAGCATAAGTTATATGAAATAAATTACATAACTACAACTCTCAAAACGACCTACGACCTTGATGATAATACACACGCCATAGCACTAGAACTTGAGCAAACTATATAAGACTAATTTGCTCGAAATTGTCCTCGTTCTCTTCGATTTTCTCAATCTTCATAATGCGCAGTACGGGCTTTTTGAGAATAGCTACCGATCCTTTTGTTGTAGATCTTCTATCTACAACAGCCCTAATTTTTACATAGCCAAAAAGCATATCTCTATAGCTCTTTACGCTGTCACTACCATATGGAATACATTTGAGAATTCGACCACAGTAAGAAAATCCCAGAGTGTTTGTTATGCCGTTTCCTCTCGTCAATTCTCCCTCAAGGGTAACAACAGAATCTTGTATGAGTTCAGGAAATATTATGTTATCGTCAATAGCTTCGTCTTTATCATCAAATATACTCCTTTCCATAAAGTTAATCGTAACTGCGTCATCGGGTATACTATCTCTATCAATTGGCTTATCATCTATATAAATCTGAGTTTCTTCATCCACGAGCGACATCATATCTTTGAACTCATTTTTTGGTGTATCCCTGTATAATTCCAGTTCAGATTTCGTCACGGTAAGCTTTTCACCACGCCCATTTATGATAATAATATTGTTGGCATCTATAACTTTGGTCTCACTAGGCTTAAAAATATGCCCAGTCATCATAGACCCTCTATGTTTTGCCAGTCTGACAACAGTCTTCATCGCCCGCAGGGCGTTTTTGGCTATATCCCTAGTTGTTTTTTCTCCCACATCGTTTTTTGCCAGTTGCTCTGCTGCTGTTTTTACATAAGCCCCAAGACCAACGGTAAATACACTAGCACCCACCAAGCACCCAATTGTGATAATATCCGTAACAAGAGACCCCGGACGAATGCGAACTTCAATAGAATAGCTGTTTTGCGCAATTTCAGGGCTAGTTTTTACAATAAAGAATTTTAAAGCCTTCTCAAGGCCTTTAAGGTATTGAACTGTTTTTTCTAAGTCAACTTTCCCCTTATCTACTGAACTGCCCGTAACATACACAGTGCCAACAGGAGTAGCATCTACACTGTTCTCTTCATCGTAATTAGTCATTATAAATAAAATTATACCATTAATAATATACTATCAACTCGCAACAGCATTAAGCCTCTCGAATGAGGTGTGATAGATTTCGTTAGCTCGTTTACTATTTACCTTTAAGCGCTAGGTATTCTTGATTTTTAAGGCTGAAAATTCAGGACAGACGTTTGCAAGTTGAAAAACAAACAAATAAGGCTCCAAAGAGCCTCTTGATTCCATATTGGTGACCCTACCGGGAATCGAACCCGGGTTGCTGGGATGAGAACCCAGTGTCCTAACCGCTAGACGATAGGGCCGTGTTAAGCTACCGGGCCATTATAGCATGGTTAGCTAGGGGGCGTCTAGCCCATCTTGTTGACGACGTCGATCAGCTTGCGGGGGGTGATGTCGGCCTTGATGAGGTAGCCGTCGACGCGGTTCATGATGGCGGACTTTGCGGCGTCGTCTTGCTCAAAGTTAGTCATGATGAGAATTTTGCTCTCTGGAATCAGGTCGGTATCATCAGAGCGCAGAGCGTCCAAGATTTGGTCGCCACGCTGTTCGGGTAGCATCAAGTCAAGGATGATCAAGTCAAACGGCTGACTCCGGGCCATGACCAGCCCGTCATTGCCATCGACCACCCAGGTCACGTCATAGCCAGCTTTTTGCAGGCTACGCACATACATCTCGCCGATAAAGCGGTCGTCCTCAACGCACAAGATTGTTTTGATCGCCATACTTCCCTCCTCTTATCCTCGATACATAGCGTGATTTTTTATCCAGCCACCGCCTTGGCGGATTAGATTGCGATTCAGTTGTCCGTCCTCGAGCAGCTTGTCCTTGACGGCGGCGTAGAGCGGCACGGTAAATGAAAAGACTGAACCTTCGTTCTCTTTGGAGCGAGCGGTGATGTGGCCACCATGGCTCTCGATAAAGGCCTTGCAGATGTAAAGGCCGATGCCGGTGCCCGAGACGGTTTCGCGGCTGCGGTGCGAGCGGTAGAATTTGTGAAATAGATTTTTGACGACGCTCGGTGGCATGCCAACGCCGTTGTCAGTGACGGAGACTTCGATAACATCGCCCTTTTGTTCGGCACTGACTGAGACAGTGCCGCCCTCGAAGCTGTATTTGATGGCGTTGTCGATGAGGTTAGAGATGACCTCGCTGATACTGGAGCGATCGGCAGCGACGGTCGGTAGGTCGCTTGGGATGGTGATGTTGAGCAAGCGGTGCTGCGTCGACGCGCGCAGCTGCATGTCGTCGGCGATCGAGCCATAGATGTCGGCGAGCGAGTCCTCGGCGAGGTGGATGCTGAGGTGGTGGCGGTCGAACTTGGCGACGTTGAGAATGTTATTGATATAACCAGACAGGCGGTTGGCGGAAACCATCAGCCGTGCCAGCAGCTGCGGTTCGTCACCTTTCAGGCGGCCGGCTAGCTCCTCGGCGAGGACGTCGAGGTAGCCGCGGATGATGGTGATCGGGCCACGGAGTTCGTGGGCGGCAAAGGAGATGAAATTGAGGTCTTCTTCCTCGGGCAGGTACTGGGCTGAGCGGTCGATGAGGATGATGACGGTTTCGCCGGGTGCGTCTTTTTGGTAGGAGGCGATGATGTCAAAGAAGCGAGTTTTTTTGAAGGCACCGTTGGTAGTGGCAACGCGGCGCCAGGTACGCTCGGCGGAGAGTTGGCGGGCGTCGGCGTCGCTGAGCCAGGTCTCGAGCGACTGCTCGTTGAGAAAATCCAGCGCCAGATACGGCTGGCCGTCGGCGTCAGTGGCAATTGGTGCAGCCTTGTTGGCAGAGACGATACGCTTGGTGGGATCGAGGACGACGATGCCGCAGCTGGTGTGATTGAGCGCTTGGGTTAGTAGCGCGTCGGGGCTTGGCGGCGGGGCGGGCTGGGCCGGCTCGTTGTAGATGAGTTCAAGGACGGTCTTGAAGCCGGTTTTGGCGTGTTGCTCGGCGTTCGGGTTTGGTAGCGGCGTGGTGGTGCGCTCGCCGCGTTTATGGATCAAGGCGGTCAAGATATCATCAAGCGGCCGACCGGCAATAATGATCAACATGGTCGAAAAAAGACTGCCGACGATGAAAATCGTACCAGTAATTAACCAGAACGCTGGGTGATTCCATGAAGTAGTACCAGTGATACTAAGGACGACACCGCCGATGAGCGCCACCGCCATCTGCCCGGCCAGTGCGCAAGCGAACAACATGCGCCGGTGGTATCGTCGAAAGCTGCAAATTGACGTGCCGCCAGCTGTCATCGCCACGTGACGGATCCCCGCCCAGGCGTAAAGACGCCGATCCATGTTTGGCCGCGACCCAGGGTAAAGTCTTTGCCGTTTTCATCAAGCAGTTTGAGTGGTGCGGTGAGACTATCTTTCTTCCAGGTGATGGCGGTAGCAGTACCGTTTTGGAAGACGGTGGCCTTGCCTGAGCCAATGGTGACGGTGTCCTCGTAGCCGTCCGGCCCAACGCGTCGCTCGACGGGCGCTTCGAGGGCGATGACGACATGTGGGGCGATCTGGCCGCCTTCTCGGTCGGCGTGCGGTGCACCAGCCAGTGAGCGTTTGTAGGTATTGGTTGCCTTGTCATAAGCATAGGCAGTATTGTACGTGCTGCCGCTAAAATTGAGCTGGATGGTGGTAGCACTTGGCGTCTCGGCTGGCTTGCCATCGCCACGCTTGAAGCCGGTAAATGATGATTCCTTGAAACCTTTGCTGGCGTTCAGAGCATCAAGTTTCTCGCCGGACGTGTAGACATTGTGTGGGGCGCGGCGGTCGCCAGCCCGCCAATAACTACCGCCATTAAAGAACTGGTCGATGTCGCGGTAGCCGCTGCTGCGGACGGTATCGAGGGCATTTGAGCTGCCGCCAACATGGGCGATGGAGGCTTGGTATTGCGCGCCCCAGCTGAGGTAATAGAGGCGGAGGCTACGAACTGGGCCGATGAGGGCTGGCTTGGCGCCCTGATAAACGGCGAGGAAGCGCGTGATGCCGCCCTCGGCGACAGCCTCGTAGATGATGCCAGCTTTCGATAGGCCGGACTGTGGGCGAGCGTCGGGGCTGTTCTCGATCATGACGCCAGTGACGGGCTGCTTGGTGGCTGCTTCATCAGCGACTTCGAGGCCGGTGAGCGGTGAGTAGAATTTGGTTGGCTTTTTCTTGGCAGTGAAGAACGGTAGGCCGCCATCGTGCTGGACGGAATTGATAGCGAAAATAAAGATACCAGCGATGACCAGCGAGGTAGTAATCAAGACGATCACCCACAAGTGCTTTTTGCACCACTGGACAAACGAGCGTTTTTTGGCCGGGGCGTTTGGTGACGCCTGCTCAAGTTTAGCTGATTTTACCGTCGGTTTTTGGGCCGCGGTGGCTGGGCGAGGATTCTTGATGTACATAGGTTTAGTATAGCATAAGCGGCGTGTCCGGTAAACGGAGCGATGCGCTCGCTGATCGAAGTATTTCGGTATAGTATGATGGCTATATTACACCGCTGAGAACGCGGCAATTCCTCGCTCAAGCCGCGCCAACGTGCGCTCGCGGCCGATCAGCGCCAGCGTATCATTGAGCTGCGGGCTAAACGGCGCCCAGGTGATGGCGATGCGGATGAGACTAAAGAGAGTGCCAGGCTTTTGGCCGGTAATTTCTAGCAGTTCGTTTAGCCGAGTTTGAATTGTGTCTGGTGTCCAGTCGGTGAGGTTGGCGAGCTCGTGGCGGGTAGTCTCTAGTAATTCGCGCCGCTCATTCTCAGACAATTTCTTGAGCTGCTTGTTGCCGTCAATAAGTTCCAGGTTGATCTCGGGCTCCGCAAAAAAGTAGCCAAATCCGCCGAGGTCACGCAGGGTTTTTAATCGGTCTTGAGCCAGCGCTAGGACGCGTCGGCGGTACTCCTCGTCCGCCTCGGCAGCACTGTCCGGCCAAAAATCACTGGCCCGCCCGGCTAAGTCATCCAGCGTCAGCAAGCGGATAAACTGCCCATTCGTCCACAGCAGCCGCTTTTCGTCAAAGCGAGCGCCCGAGCGCTGCACGCGGTCGAGGCTGAACTTGGTAATTAGCTCATTCATGGTAAAGGTCTCTTGCTCGGTGCCGTCGTTCCAGCCCATGGTGGCGATGAAACTATCGAGCGCCTCTGGCAGATAGCCATCACGGATATAATCCAGCACGTCTTTGGCGCCGTCGCGCTTGCCTAATTTCTTATTGCCCTGCTCGTTCATGATATGCGGCAGATGGGCGAATATGGGCCGCGGCAAGCCCAGCGCTTCGTAGAGTGCTAGATAATTTGGCATGCTCGAGATGAACTCTTGGCCGCGAATGACGTGAGTGATATTCATCTCGGCGTCGTCGATGATGTGGGCAAAATTGTAGGTCGGGTAGCCGTCAGACTTGATGAGGATGAAGTCGTCAACCACCTCGGGGCTGGTGGTGACATCACCCATGACCTCGTCGTGGTAGGTGTAGCTTTTGGGCTCAGCCTTGAAACGCAGCGGCATCGTGCCATCCCAAACCGGTGGACTGTCCGGGCGATGGTCGCGGTAACGAAAGGCACGCTTTTCGGCCTGGGCAGCGTCGCGAAATGCTTGGATTTGCTCGGGTGTGTAGGGATCAGCGTAGGCGCGGCCGGCGTCAATTAATTTCTGTGCCCACTGGCGGTAATGATCAAGTCGCTGGCTTTGGATGTACGGCCCGTGTGGCCCGCCAATGTCCGGGCCTTCGTCGTAGTCGAGGTGCAGCGCCTTGAGGCTAGCGATGAGGTGTTCGCGGCTGCCGGCGACTTCGCGGACCTTGTCAGTGTCCTCGAGGCGCAGGATAAATTGGCCGCCGGCCTGCCGGGCGACGAGAAAAGCAAACAATGCCGTGCGAATACCGCCAACGTGCAAAAACCCTGTTGGCGAGGGTGCGAAACGAGTGCGTGTAGTCATGGGGTGATTATAGCACGCGGGCCTGGCAGCGGTAAACGTGAGGGGTGCCTGCGGTGCTTACGGGGCTGATTATAAACTGGTGGCGATTTTGGTGACTTGCTCACTTGACAATGCCCCGCCGAGGGTGATTTGGTAGAGGACGCCGCCATTGATCCAGCTGGCCGTCCGGTCGGTGCTGTAAATAGTCAGACCGCCGGTGGTGGTGGTCTGGACGTCGCCGCCGTCGGCGATCAGGGTCTCTTTGAGGGCGGCGGAATTGAGCGAGCTTTTTTGCTGGGTGATGGTGTAGGATTGGCCGCCGTCAGCGTAGGCGAATTTCATGCGGACTTCCCCGCTCTTGAAGGTAATCGGGCCGCTGAGGGCATAGCCGGTCGGTCGATAGCCGGGGTATTTGGCGTTAACACCAGATTGGATGGCGGCAATGCGGGTGGAGATGTTAGGCATACCGAGGTAGGTAAAATAGCCACCGATCAACATGATAGCCAAGCCGACGGAGGCCACTTGCAGCCAGCGACCGATGCGGCTCTTTGGTTTTTTGGCGCGGCGCGGCGCTTTTTGCGGTGTGGTGGCACGCTGCAGGGCTTCGGTGATGGCTTCGTTTTTGAGAACGGCGGCTGGTTTGGGCGCGAGGGTGGCAGGATTCTGTTTGGCTGGAGTTTGATTTGGTTTAACGATACGAGTCGAGTGATGATGTGATGTGGCTGGCCTGCGGCGAGTTGCAGTTCGGGTGGTCTGATGAGGCTGTTGGGCAGCACGAGCTTGAGCGCGCACCATGGTCGGGTGTGGTTCGGCAGGACGGTCACGCTTGGTTGGCTGCGGCAGGACGACTGGTGCGGCCGGCGCAAATTTATTGATATGGACACTTATCGGGACGGAGGTGTCGCGCGTGATGTTGGGGCGGCTGGCCAGGCGACGCTTGGCGTGCGATGGTGCGGCGACATGGCGGCGACTGAGCGTTGTTGATTTTTGGCCGGCAGTCTTGTGGACGGTTTTATAGATGATTTGTTTGTTCATGAACCCCTCGTATTCCTAATGCTTATATTTTATTGTACAAAGAGGACATGCTTTTTGCAAGGGGCGAAATGTGGTATAATCTCTCATTATGTATCGAAAACAAAAGCGTGGTCTAGAACTTGCTCGCAGGACACTGATTTATACCATTATGGTACTGACGGTGTGTATATTGGCGTTCATTTTGATTTTTCATACGCTTGGCTATCAGCTGAATCTTAAGACGCAGACGGTTGAGCAGCGGGCGCTGGTGCAGTATGATTCGCGGCCGCAAGGCGCACGGGTGTTCGTTGATGGTACGGAGCTTGGCAAGACGCATATCAAAGGCATGCTTCCTGAGGGGCAGCATCAATTTTCTATGCGGCTGGATGGCTATGACGAGTGGCGCAAAGTTGTCGAGGTCAAGGCCGGGACACTGACCTGGCTATCATATGCGCGGCTGGTGCCGAGTGAGCGGGTGGTGAGTTCAGTCAAGGAATTTTCGTCGCTGGCCTCAGTACGATTTTCGCCAAATTGGCGGTTTATGCTGGGTGTGATGCAAGCGACCGATGCACCGAAGATCGTCTGGGGCGATTTGCGTGATTCAGATAAGCCAAAGTTTAATGAGGTGACATTGGACACCTCGGTGGTGGCGGGTTACGGCGGCCAAGCGACGGCGCATACGTTTAAGATTGTTGAGTGGGATTCCGGTAATCGCTACGCCATTCTCAAACACACCTACGTGGTCGAAGGCCAAGGCGAAAAAGTCCAGTGGCTGAAAGTTGACCGCGAGAATAAGACAGTGGTTGATATCGCGAAAGTGATCGGGCTGGAGCTAAAAGACGTGCGCTTCCTCGGTGAGAGCGGCAACGAACTGTATGTACTGCAGTCAAGTGGTGAACTGCGGCGAGCGGACTTAAACGCAGCGACGATTTCTGCACCACTGATCAGTCATGTACAGTCGTTCTCGGTATATGGCACGGATTATATCACCTACGTTGGGACGAATGGCACGAGCAAGTTGCAGCTGGCGGGCATTTGGCGCAAGGATTGGACTGAGCCAGTGGTCGTGCGGCGACAGACTGAGGCGGAGGCTTCGACGCCTTTGATGATTAAGTTTTCGCGCTATGACAATAAAGACGTACTGGTGGTCGGCGTTGGCTCGGCGGTGACGCTGCACATGGGCGCGGCGCTGGACGGGTCGAGCTCGTCGGCGTCAAAGCTGCTGAGCCGCGTCAAGTCGATCGCTGCCGGTAAACCACTGACCGAGCTGGATCTGAGCGGTACTGGGCGGTTCGTCTTGATGCGAACGACGGCTGGCTTTATGAGTTATGACATTGAGCGGCAATCGGTGTCGCATGATACGGCACTGCCGACGGGAACGACGCTTGATTGGCTGGATGATTATCACGTGTGGAGCGTCGAGGGTGGCAAGCTGGTGATGCGCGAATTCGACGGCGCTAATCAATCGACGATGCTGGAGGCCAGCGAAGGGTTTGACGCGTCACTGTCGCACGATGGTGACTGGCTGTATGCTTTCCGCCGAGCTGATAACGGCACGGTGACGATGTCGCGACTGCGAATGACGATCAAGCGCTAAGTGCTAATTTGAATCTTATTGTGCTCTATTCCTTGGCGCCGAATAATCGCTCAAGTAGTGTTGGCGATGGCTTGCCCGGGATAGCGGCGGATCGAGTGGTGACTGGCTCGGTTGATTTGGTGGCGCCAGATGGGTCGGGGCTGATTTGCTCGGCAAAGACCAAGAGGCGTTTTTCGGCGGTGCCGAGCGGCACGCAGCTGATCAGGGTGAGCATCGGCTTATCGGTTTGAATTTGGACACGGCTGACCTCGTTCGGCATAACGACTTCTTTCTTGGTGACGGCGTAGGTGTAGCGCTTGCCCTGGTAGTGCATGTAGATGATGTCGTCTTTGACGAGCTTTTCGTTTTGAGCAAAGACAAACTTGTGATCACCGGGTGCAAAGGCATCGTTAGACGAGTGCGCCGAGAAAACGGCATTGCCGACTTGGCCGGGTACGGCGTTAGCGCCAGCGATCGCGAAGTGAGCAGCGCCCTTCTCCATTGCTTTCATTTGAGCGTTATGGTCGGCCGCGTTAACGCCATAAATGACCGGCACATCAACGTTGAGTTTAGGAATGATCAGCCGTGGGTCGGGGCCGACAGTGGTGCTACTTGCTGGATTGACGATGATGTTTTGTGGATCAACATTACCTGGGGTGGTGTAGGCAGCGGCGATGCCAAACAGAACGCGGTTGTACTGCAAAAAGACGAACGCTAGCAGCACCAATACACCCGCCAGTGCCGGGATGAAATGGCGTGACTTGGTGACTTTTTTGGCCTTGTCGCGGACGGTCTGCTGGATCTGGGCACGGAGGCGCTTGATGGGGTTTTGGGCGGACAACGTATCGGTCATGGCCGGCGCAGCGGTGGTGTTAGCGTCGCGAGCAGACTGGACCAGCCGGTTAAACTCCTGCTGCTTTTGGTCAAGGTGCGAGGCATAATAGCGCTCGTAGTACATCTGGTAATATTTTTGCCATGAGCTATGGTACTGCTTCCACTGATCGGCGGTGATTTGCGGCTGGTGAGTGGGGGTTTTTGCCGGGGCGGTCGGTTGCGGCTGTGTGGTTGGCAGCGCGGCAGTGGGCTTATCCGTTGACTTGTTCGCCGGCTGAGGCTGAGGTGACTTGGTGATGTGAGCGGGATGAGCGGAAGATGGCGCTGCGGTTGGCTGGGTCGGTTGAGCTGCCGGTGGCGTGGTGTTCAGGGCGTGTGGGCTCGGTGTGCGCGGTGGCGGCGTGACAGTGGTGCGCTCGGTCGGTTCTGGATGTGGCTGCTCCGTGGGCCGCGGCTGAACCACCGGTGTGGTGTGTGGCGTTGATTCGGCGCCGCGACCACCGTAAATAGCATTAATTTGATCACGAATAACATTGGCGGCAGCAGCCTGCGAGCCGGAATAATCACGTGGTGGCGGCGTCAGTGGACGAGGTTGACTCGAGATTGGCGTTCCCACTCGCCTGCCAAACTGATCGTCATGTGGATTCATCGCCTCTTATTATACGGGAAAACGTCGGAAAGATAAAGTATCCGGGCTCTTGCTGATGTGGTAGCGGCCGTGGTATAATTACCCTCGGATGACTTGGGGCGTTCTCTCGTGCCGCGGTGGCGGAATTGGTAGACGCGCTAGACTCAAAATCTGGTGAGCAATCGCTCGTGCCGGTTCAAGTCCGGCCCGCGGTACCAGAGGTCGCCTCAGTTTGTTTAATTTTATTCCCGTTTTTGTAGCGGGAATTTTATTGATGGCAATACCTTATGAGAAGCTAATGTTAAGAATGAGAATGATGTCCGCACCCTTTCTTCTCTGGCTTTTGTTTTAGTGGCGGCAGAAGCATACAGTCAGTAACCTGTAGATCGAGAGAATGACCCTCATTACTGAAATCAAACTCGATGAGGGACTGTTCATTAAATTCTCTCCCCGAGAGATTGTTCTGCGTGATACCGCCAACAATGACGGTCGGGTCTGTCGGTAGCATATTTTCTGTCCAGCGAATCACATGCCGCCTACTAACTCCCCTGGGAATCTTGGCAATGGTGACATGTGGCTTGAATTTTTTATGGTGAGGAGTGGTAGCCCCTGCTTCTATAAATGCTTGCTTGATACGTCGTCTTTCTTCCCGCGGTAAGGTTTGGCTGAGGTCATTGAATACCAGAGTGAGTGCACACTCTCCTAACATACGAGCACCAACTACGTTGAGCTCAAGGCTATTTTGTGATTGTTCTGGTAGGTGGACGCGCAGTCTAGACGGATGTAGAATATTTGGATATTCTCGTGCGCCTAGGATAGTGAGATGACGCTCCTCGGGCTGCGTCGGCTGTATGGGGTTGTCATTCAGTCTACTAAATCGTTCCTGTATCTCTTGAGCAAGATCTGGATCTGACAGAGGAAATTCAGCCACAGGATGGTAAATCAGGCATTTTCGTGACATAGCTATCCTTGTTATACCGCGCAGTTTATAAATCGTCAAGAGCTGGTGGGAACTGCCCCGGTTTATACGCTAGCGGCAATGCTGGTGCTGATGGCGGCTAATGGTGCTTCGGGTGACCACAAGAGGTAGCTGGCGGCGCGCGTGGCGGTTTGTCCGCGCCATAGCTGCATTGGCTCGGCCCATGCTTGGGTGACGACTTCTCCGCCTCGCGCGATGACTAATTGATCGGCGTGAAAGACTGCTAGCGTGACCGGATAGGTGATGGTGAATTTGTGCAGCGCCTCGACGAACTGCGCCAGCTGCATGCTGAATGTCAGGATTTTTGGATAGTAGACGCTGCGAAACAGTTTTTGTACCTGGGCAAATGAGGCGACAAAGACGACGTGGGGGTTATCAAGGATGGCGGGAAGGCTGTTTTGCACCAGGTCGATGGCGTCGCGGCTCAGCACGACCGGCCGGTGGTACTGGCGCACAAATTGCTCGTACAGCGCAGCCGTTTCGCTATTTTTGCCGGCGTCACCGATCAGCAGCATGACGTTAGCCCACTCGCCGAGTGCAGCCAATTCGCCTGCCGCCGCGCCGCTGAGGCCGCCGGACGGATTGGTCGGTGCAAATAGAACGTCGGTCATCGCTGCTGGCACGGTGCGACGCAGTGTGTCGGGTAGCACGACTTGCACTTCGCCTGCCCCAGCGTCACGTGCTGCCTGGTAGCTGGTTGCCACCGCCGCAAAGCCGAGTTTGTTGCCGCCAACGATCCCCAGCCGCCCGGCCTGGTCGCGGCGCTCTGGCCGATTCCATTCAACGTCGGGAAACAGCGGCTTAGATTTTTCCTGCTTGCGCCAAAAAGTATCCACGTTCGCCTTTCTCGAGTTCAAACACCACGCTTTTACGCTCCAGGACAATCGGCCAGCCATTGGTTTTGGCAATTTCAAGCAGCTTTTCCGTGGGATTAAAGACGACGGGATGTTCAACCATCGCCAGGAGGTGTCGATCGCCCTCACTGTCGCCAAAGGCATAACTGCCAGCAAGTGTCAGCCCGTGCTTATCAATAATTCCTTGGAGGATCTTGTCTTTATTGGTGTACGTTTTGGCGGTAATTGTGCCGGTAAAGGCATCGCCCTGCCGTTCATACACCTGAGCTGCCCAGGCGTCGAAGTCGTATTTTTTAGCAAATGGTTCGACTAACTCTTGCTGCGAACCAGAGATAGCAATCAGAAAGTAGCCCGCTTGCTTTAGCTCACGCAGGCGATGCCGCGTGTAGGTGTAAACGTGGTCGAGCTCCCTCTCGGCGATACTACTCGCCACCTCGTCAAACACCGCGGTCGGGATGTCAGCCAGCGAACGAGAGATGGCATCGACCAAACTCAGTTCGTACTTGTCGTAGGCGTCTTTTGACTCTCGTCGTTTCCAGCTGAGCAGTTTCTGCTGGATGATCGACGCGTGGACTTCGGGGATGGCGCCAGCATCAATCAGCCCGAGCACTAGCTGCCGGTACAGCCCGCCGCGAATGAGCGTGCCGTCGATGTCAAAAACTGCGAATTTCTGCTGCTTCATCGCTTGATTATCTCGTATTTTTGGCTTCTTGGCAACTTAGCTGGCGCGCTGCATTGATAGGTTTTGATGTATGCCCTCTGGTAGCCGAGGCTGATGAAGCTGCCATGGATCATCAGCGTGAGGCCGTGCAGTCTGAAGTGTTGCCAGGCCGGAGGCGGCGCGACAAGTAAATGACTATCGGCTTGCTGCTTCCTGTAACGGTCAAGATACCAGTTGGTTCAATAGCACTGGGGTCTGCCCGGAGACCAGATTCTTCTTTGAGCTCACGGACGGTGGCGTCGAGTGGAGTCTCCCTCGGCTGGAGTTTGCCGCCAAATCCATTGAGATAATTGACGCCATGCCCACGCTTTTTCATGCCGAGTAGCACTTCGTTATCCCTAACAGGAAAGGTAATGGTCGCTTCTTGGCATCGTGTGCCAGGCGACGCTTCGATAGCTAGTTTAGTGATTGTGGGGGGTGAGCTCTATCATGAGCTTACTATATCATGAAGGAGATTACTTGGCAACTGATGCATTGTCGCGTAATTTGACCATGTTTTGGTACACTTCGTCAAAGGTCAGGCCTGATTCGTGGATGAGCGCGGCCAGGTCTTTGCCGACGTAGCGGAAGTGCCAAGCTTCGCTCGCGACGCCGGTGATTTTTTCCTTACCCTTCGGATAGCGCAGAATAAAACCATATTCGTGGGCGTGGGTGGCGAGCCAGCCGGCGGTTTTTGGATCAAGTGCGCAGTCGTTAAAGCGGGCCTTGCATTTCTCAGAAAAACTGGTCACATCAACCGCCAGACCAAGCTGATGCTCGCTGTGGCCGGGTTTGGCGACATATTCGTCAGTGTGGGCGGCGCCGTTTTTGGCGGTGGTTTCAGTGCGGATTTTGGCTTGGGCGGTGCCGGAGCGGTAGGCGCTGGAGACGAGAATTGGTAGCTTGGCCTCGGCTGCAGCGTGGCGTAATTTTTCGAGCGGCTCTTTTACCATCGGCTGTACGCGTGTATCCTCTACCCAGCTCGGCGTACCATCAGTAATATCAGTCAGCGGTGGCTCAAAGGCTGGGTCGATGCCCTGCTTGCCCGAAACGTACGACCAGATTTTCCCGGTTTGTAAATATTTCCACGACGGAAAGGTCAGGTCGCGATTGGTGCGGTCAAGGTGGATGGTGACCGGCTGAAAATTATACAGCGGCGAATTAGCGACCGACGCCGACGTCTGATTGACGAGCTGCGTGCCGCCATTGATCATCAGTAGTGTTAGTGTCGTCCAGGCCGCTAGAACCATGGACACAACTGCGCGTCCCACCCCGTGCTTCATTTATTGTGCCCCTCGCTGTTTGAGTTTGGTCATTGCCTTTTCAATATACGACCAAGCCTCCTCCATCGTCAAGCCCGACTGATGTAGAGCGCCCGCGAGTTCCCGCCCAACGTAGCGAAAGTGCCATGGCTCGTACTGATAACCAGTAATTTTTTCCTTACCCTTCGGATAGCGCAGAATGAAACCATATTCGTGGGCGTGGGTGGCGAGCCATTTGCTGGCAGTGGTTTGCTCAAAACAGTCCTCCACCCAACAAGCTCGGTCGGTGCCACCAAAGTCAACGGCCAGGCCTGATTGATGCTCGCTATGACCGGGACGTGAACTAAACCGGTTGGCCTTAGTCTCGCCGTGCTGACGAACGTTGCTAGCAAAAAGTGAAGCCTGAGTAGCGTAGCTGCGGTAACCTGAGCCGACATAGATAGTGACACCGGCATTACGAGCAGCAGCGACTAATTTCTCGAGATCAGGCATGAGGACGGCGCGGAGCGAGCGCTCATCCTGGCTGCGGCCGGGTAGTGTCGGCACGCTGACTGGGCGGAGGTCGCTGGGCTGGTAGCGAGGATTGGCGAAACTCTGAGATTTATTGACGATTTTCCAGAGGTCGGCGTCATCGGCGCTGTTGACAATGCGGGCGGGAATCGGCGTAGCGTTTGGCAGAGCAAGGCCTGGCGCAGCTGGCGCTGGAGGTTTCTGACTGTCGGGAGTTTTTGCTTTGGGGATTGGCGAGGGCTGCTCTTTGCTGAGAGGCTGCTGGGTGGTAGTATGCGGTGGGTTGAAGTGACGGAGGGTGAAATAAGTCACTACAGCGCTACTGGCGATGATCAGCACAGCACCAAGGCCAGGGAGTAGATTATTACGTTTTCCTGAGCGCTTGGTGATCTTCATACCTCAACCTCAATGCTCACCGGGCAGTGGTCGCTGCCCATTTGTTTGGTGTGGATCTTAGGATTTTTGACACGCCCAGCGATTTCGCGCGATGCCAGCCAATAGTCAATCCGCCAGCCGACATTACGCGCCCGGGCGTTAGCCCAGTGCGTCCACCAGGTATATGCCCCGGTCTTATCAGGGAAAGCCGCCCGGAACGTGTCGATAAATCCAGCGTCCAGATAATTCTGAAAACCTTCCCGCTCCTCGTCGGTGAAGCCATGCTTGCCGACATTAGGCTTTGGATTTGCCAGGTCGATTTCTTGATGCGCCACGTTCATATCGCCGCAGTATAGCACCGGCTTGACGAGTTCCAATTCCTCCAGATATGCCAGCACCGCCGGATCCCACTGCTTGTGGCGTAATTTCAACCGGCTCAAATCCCCTTTCGAATTTGGTGTGTAGCAGGTCACCACCCAAAAATCGTCGAATTCGGCAGTGATGATGCGCCCCTCGTCTGCCGGGTTGCCATACTGATCGCCGATCAGATTGAACCGCTCGATAATAGCCGGCGGCAGCCCGTCGCGCCAGTGCAGCGGCCGGATTTTCGACAAAATCGCCGTGCCGGAATAACCTTTTTTGGCGGCTGAATAGAAATGCTCGTGATACTCTGGCAGATCAATTTCTATCTGGTCGCGGGCGGCCTTGGTTTCTTGCAGGCATAAAATGTCCGGATCGTAGGTTTGCAGGAAGCGGGCAAACTCGCCCTTATTGATGACAGCGCGGATACCATTGACGTTCCAGGAAAATAATCGCATTCTTGTATTATACAACGAATTATCATGGTATAATTGCTAAATATGACTAAAAAGACATCCCGAATCGTGGTCAATATGATTTCGGAAAGTGAGTTTACGGTCCAAGGACATGGTGTACATACAGCTTATAAGGAGATTACTGGTGCCTTGGAAAAACAGCCTGCTATTGATATTGCCATTAACACTAATCGATCGGCAGATATAGTTCATGTACAGACAGTGGGTATGTATGCATTGGGACGGTTGCTGCGCAAAAACGGTAAAAAAATTGTTTCAGCACACTTGGTACCAGATAGTTTCATTGGATCATTGAGGGCGGCCAAATACTGGAAGCCAGTTGGTAAATTGTGGCTAAAGTTCTTCTACAGCCGGGCCGACCTTGTGCTGGCCTGTTCCAAGATGGTACATGATGAGCTGGTTCATGACATGAAATTGTCTAACGTCAAGGTGTTATATAATACAGTTGACATGGCGCGATATCGGGTTACTGCTGATGATCGCCGTGTGGCACGTCAAGCGTTACATCTGACAGAACGTGATTTTGTCGTCATCGGTAATGGCCAAGTGCAGCCTCGCAAACGACTTGATACCTTTATATCAATCGCTCGTGCAATGCCGGATGTTGCGTTTTATTGGATTGGTGGTATTCCATTTAAACATCTTGGGGCTAAATACGAGTCAATGCAAAAACTTATTAATTCAGTTCCTCCTAACCTTACGGTAACCGGTGTTATACCGCTCGAAGATGTGCGTCAGTATTATATGGCGGCTGATGTGTTTGTATTGCCGGCTACTCAGGAAAATCATCCTGTGTGTGTACTGGAGGCAGCTGGTGCTGGATTGCCGATAGTATTGCGTGATATCCCGCAGTATGACGATACATTTCGTGGTTCGGCAGTTATGGCGGGTACTGATGAGCAGTTTATTCAATTAGTAACCCGTCTCAGAACAGATGCGTCTTTTCGCCAGTCAGCAATTCATGGTGCTAAAAAAATTGCTGAACGATTTGATAGCGGTGCTGGCGCCAAGCGCTTAGTCGCGATGTATCAAGAGTTGCTAAAAGAAGATGAGGAATGCGCGTAGGTTTATTCACCGATACCTATCGGCCGTCGATTAACGGCATCGTCTTTGTGGTCGAATCGCTCAAGCGTGAGCTCGAGGCGCTCGGTCATGACGTCTACGTGTTCTGCCCCGCCAAGTCGATGAATCCCGCCAAGCAAGCCGAGTTGCTCAACGAAGATCCGGATTCGCACATCGTCCGCTTTCCCTCGATCAAGGGCGCGTTTTTTGATGATTACGATACGTCGGTGTTCTTCCCGCCGGCGGTGCAGCGCCGTATCAAAGAGCTGGAGCTGGACATCGTGCACATCTTTACGCCGTCACAAATTGGGCTGGTTGGCGTCAGTGCAGCGCACAAGCAGCAGATCCCCCTCGTCATCCAGCACTGCACCGATATGTACGAATTTGCCGAGCATTATCCGGCGGTGCTGCCGGGGATCTTGACGCTGGCTGGCGTGGTGCTACCTCTGTCGATTAAGCTAAGGGGACGTGATTTATTTGAACTGGTCAAGCTATATCGGCCGCGTGGTATCACCAAATGGAACCGGGCCATCATCGAGTGCGTCATCACTATTCTCTACAGCAAAGCCGACGCCGTCATCGCCCTCAGCCGCAAAAGCGTGGCTCAGCTCAGCGGTTGGCAGGATGACGATCATCTGTATGATTTGACATTACTGCCAAATGGTGTCAATGCTCTGCCACGACCGTCGGCGGTCCGGCTCAAGGCCTTTCGGGCGCAGTGGGGTCTCCGGGCGTCTGATGAAGTATTTGGTTTCATCGGGCGACTGGGCGAAGAGAAAAACTTACCGATTCTGATCAAGGCCTTTGACAAGTACGTCGCCAAGGCTCGCCCCAAATCCAAATTGCTGTTCGTTGGCGACTTCGAGTACCGCAAAAAGCTTGAGGCGATGGCAGCCGAGAGCAAGTACGCTGATCGGATCATCTTTACCGGTGCTTTGCCGCGCGAGGAATTAGGCGTAGCCTATCAGGCGCTGGATGTGTTTTGCTTCCCGTCACTCAAGGATACGCAGGGTTGGGTACTACACGAAGCGGCGCACGCTCGCAAGCCAATTATCATCATCGACACGCAAGTATCCGAAGTAGTGCGTGACGGCGTAAATGGTATATTCGTAAAAAATCGGCCCAAGAGTATGGCGGATGCTATTATCACGCTGCTGCGTTCGCCGGCGCGTCGAGCGAGGTTTGGCGCTGAGAGCAAAAAATTAGCAGCCACGTTTACCGAGCGCCGCCAAGTCCGCAAATTAGAGAAATTATATCGCCGGGTTATCGCCCAGAAAGCTGTCGCCGCGTCTCGCGATCTTGATCGCGCCGCTTGATGGTCTCGCGCTTGTCGTAGGTTTTTTTGCCTTTGGCCAGAGCGATGACGACCTTAATGAATTTGCCGCTGGTTAATAATTTGGTCGGCACGATGGTCATGCCCTGCTGTTTGGCATCGGTAAAGCGCGCTAATTGGCGTTTACTGACTAATAATTTCCGCGCCGAGGTATCAATGCTGCGAGCGTTGGCTTGACCGCGAACATTGAGCCGCAATGAAAAACTAGCGTTATTTAGCCACAATTCACTATTTCGCAGACTGACGAACGCCCCCTTTAGCTGCACGTGCCCTTCCCTGGCCGCGCGCACCTCCATGCCCGTCAGCACCAGCCCGGCCACAACCTCCTCGCCCAACTCATAGTCAAATCGCGCTCGGCGATTCACGACGGCTTGAGTGGATGGTTTTTTGGTCTTGGCGGGCTTGGTCACGTGATTATTGTAGCATGTAGGCTGGAGCCTTAGCTAGAAGAGGATTGGTCTGTCTGGGCCGCGTCCTGTTGCATCTGATCTAGAAGCGAGAAAAGTCTTTCATTGGGATCTTCTGGCGCTGCAATTTCCCCCTCTGCTAGTATCATCATACTAACCTGTAGCTTGTTCATGGAGTCTGCGATTTCTCCTAGGGCTGCTTGCTTTTGTGACACATCTAATTCATTATCATCACATATGCTGCAAGTACGAGCCAGAGCCCCGTCATATAATTGACGAAGTAACCCTGACTTATCTAATCTAAGGACGGTCGGAAGGGGGCTTGGAAGCCCTGCTTCGTCTAACAACGCTTGACGCGCGAAGTGATGCTTTGATTCTGTATTGCCTAGTAGTCCAGCTAGCTTGCTTTCGAGGGTGCTTTGGATAGCTTCAATGACAATCTCCGCGTAAGCGGGGCGTAGCATTTCCTGCTTAGGGTTTGAAGGGCTTAGAATTTGCTGCCTAATCACATCAAGCTTGTCTGGAGTGTCAATCATATCAATTTTGTTTGGATTAACTATATCAAGTTCGTGTTCAGACGGTGCGCCAATGCTAGTGTCGCTGGCTGGGGGGTGTATTTTATCAGTTTCTTCTGGTGATGCTTGTGGTATCGTTTCCATACTCATAATTTTATACTATAACATTTATTATGTATAAATGCAACGCATAGCTGTTGCTTTATCTTATTCAAGCTCGTGTGCCTTACTGGTTGTGAAGTCATATTTGGCATTATGCTGGCGCCTGCATACGAGGGCTAGGACGTTGTGACCGAGTTCCGCGGCCACTGAATGGTTGCATTCGCCTCTGAGCGTTTTTGGTCTTGGTAGGCTTTGCTTGATTATTTACAGCACGTGAGTTGGGGCTTCAATGAGGTCCCAGTCCGTGTATGGCTCAATAGGGTCATTTTCAGAATCGTTATGCGACTTCTTTGATAATTCGTCTAATGTATGCTGAATACGACCCTTGCAATCAAGTAGCAAGTTGGTTAGGTCGTGAAGCTGTTCACGACGCTCCTCGTCAGTACTAGTGTTAGATAGAATTTCTCTCATTTGCGCGTCAACGAGAGCATATAGCTGATCTTGGGGTTTCTCGCTATGCTCATAGTTACGGAGTGCATCGTATGCATTATCTGAGCCAACTCTATCGCTAGCAAATTCCTGTCCAGCCTCTTCAGCGATGCCCCGTGCGATAATTCTTTGCTCAGTCCAGCTTACTACTTCTGTGAGAATACCAAGGTTAAACAGGGTTGTTTTGGCCGTCTCAATAGATTGTGCATTATCCGTGGAGTAAGCGTTAATATCTACGTCCTGACAAAGATCAAAGATGCTAGTGTACTTAGTATCTTCATGGTCGGGGGTTGCCTCCTCTTCAGGGGGGGTAATCGTAGTATGTGGTGCTCGTGGTGTTATCTCTATACTCATAGTTTCATACTATAACATTGTTTATGTATAAATGCAAGTAGTATAAGGAATTTTAGTGATCATCAACCGTTAAAGGTGGTTCATCCGTCAGAGCGCTGACTCGCACGGCGGCTATTATTCCTAGTTGTTTGATATCATTTGACCACTGATCTTTCCAATGTCGATTCTTTCTCTTGGTCCTGTCTTTGGCCTCATGTATATCAACAATCAGCTGCAGCATCGTGTTGTTGAGCGTACCCTCAATCAGGTTGCCGTCAGCATCACGATCACAAACGAAGCCCTCGATCGCCTCGTTCATCTTCTCGGTAATTTCATCCGTTGGGATGCGGTGTCTGGCGTACAGGATGAGAGCTGTCATGCGCTTTAGGTTGTTTATCGTAATTTTTCGGGATTCATGTATTTCTGGATCACCTAACGCGTCTTTGGCTTGAGCAAAGATATCATCGAGGCGCGACTCATATCCTTTCATGATGGTTTCTATCGTTTCCGGTGTTTTTGCTGTGTTTGTTGGCAGTTTGTCGTGTATACCCATAACAGTATCATATCATATTTGCGTTTGTACCGGGTGCGGTCTCACCGTCAAAAAACAGTCAGTCGGCCCTGGCCATAAGGGTGATATGCTACAATATCCCAAGCATGATAGCCGACATTCACATCACCGAGAAGAGTTTTGGCGACAAGACGTTGATGCGCGACGTCAAGT
>ERZ772772.161-NODE-161-length-40928-cov-5.061630_pt1 | contig 40928 bp, 38 predicted proteins | sample MGYA00511484_ERZ772772 | MGnify/ENA primary metagenome ERZ772772 (study PRJEB29015, sample SAMEA2737913) | human oral metagenome | biome: human oral; feature: human-associated habitat; material: dental | place: China | collected 2088 ... | reverse complement strand
CAACAATAGCGGTTACAGCTATAGTTATTATTTTTCAGCCTGAGATCAGAAATGCATTGGAGCAGCTTGGAAGGAAGGATATATTTAAGTACTTTTTCTTACAAGGCAAATCAAAGTTTGAATTTACACAGGAGATAATATCCGAAATAGTAAAGGCTAGTGAGGAGCTGTCAAAGAATAAGACTGGGGCGTTGATGGTTATAGAGGGAACTCAGTCATTAAAAAATATAGAAGATACCGGAATAGTAATAGACGGAAAGCTTAGTAACCAGCTGCTTATCAATATATTTGAACATAACACTCCCTTACATGACGGAGCGGTGGTCATACAGGCGGATATAATAAAGGCAGCCACCTGCTATCTGCCGCTCAGTTCAAATATGCGAATCAGCAAGGCACTCGGCACAAGGCATAGGGCGGCACTTGGAATAAGTGAAGTTACGGATGCACTTACTATAGTAGTTTCGGAAGAAACAGGAGGGATATCCATAGCGAAACTTGGTGAACTTAAGAAAGTAAAAGACGGAAAAGAACTTGGGGAAATGCTTGCCGAATTAAATACTACAACTGTCAGTACACAAAGTTTAAGCTTTTTGAGAGGAAGTAAACCAAATGAAAGAAATGATAACTAGAAATTTAGGTTTAAAAATATTTTCAATAGTTATAGCTGCTATAGTGTGGATGGCAGTAATAAGCATTTCTAACCCTGAGGTAACAAGAACCAAGACTGTAAGCTTGGAGGTACTTAACGAAGATGTTATTGAAATGGCAGGTAAGACCTACGACTTGGGAGGAGTAGATACTGTTAATGTATCATATAAGATCAGAAGCAGAGATGAGTACAATATAAAATCTTCAGATATAAAAGCTTATGTAGATCTGTCAAAAATTTATGATATTACCAATTCAGTGCCTATTACAGTGGAAGTAGTTAATAATAAAGATTTATTTATAGAAAATCCGGTGGCAAGACCGGCAGCGGTAACCGTTCATATAGAAGATATGCAAAGAAAGAATTTTGATCTTACGACCAGAGTAGTAGGAAATCCGGCTGAAGGCTATGCTGTAGGCGATATAACACTGAGCCCTTCTTCAATATATCTTAGCGGTCCGCAAAATATAATAGGCGGTATAAGTTCCATAGGAGTGGAGATTGGTGTAGAAGGTGCCAATGATAAATTGACAGGTAAGGCAAAGCCTGTTTTCTTTGATGCTAACGGTAATAAGTTGAGTATAACCGACCCAAGGCTTGAATTCGAGACTACGGACATCAATTATGAAGTCAAAATACTTAAGGGTAAAAGTCTGAGTATTAAGTTTAATGTCGGAGGAAATGTTGCTGAAGGCTATAAATTTATAGGAGTACAAAGCAATATAAGCTCTGTACTGGTGGCAGGAGATCCTAATGTATTGGCTGAACTTAAAACAGTGGAAGTACCTGCAAGTGTACTTGATGTAAGCGGTGCGACAGCGAGTAAAAGTATTGTGATAGATGTGGCAGACTATTTACCTGATAATGTCCATGCTGATGGCAATACTCAAGTCAGTGTAACACTAAGGGTTGAAGCAATTACTAAGAAAAATATAACTATAGGTCTTTCCGATATTACTCTGACAGGTATAAATAACACTCTAAACTATATACTGAGTCCGGAAAATATTACAGTAGGAGTAAGCGGATTAGAAAGCGGTCTTTCTAAAATAAGTAAAGCGGATCTTAATCCGAGTATAGACCTTACTAATCTTTCTATTGGCGAACATAATGTAAATATTAATTTTTCTTTGCCTAGCGGATACAGTGTGGACTCACATACACCCTGTAAAATTATAGTGTCAAAGGTTCCTGAAGAAACTACATCTTCCGCTGCAAGCAGCAGTGCTGAAGAGAGTTCCTCTTCCATAGAAGTCATACTTCCTTCAAGTACCGAGGAAAAGGAAAGTACAAAAAGCAGTACAAGAGAAAGTACAAGGGAAAGCAGTAAGGAAAGTACAAAAAGCAGCACAAGGGAAAGTACAAAAGAAAGCAGCAGAGAGAGTACCAAAAACAGTACAAGAGAAAGTACAAAAAGCAGCAGTATAGAGGAAAGCAGTACAGAATAAAATAAGGCTTTTTAATAAAGTTCTACTTGAAATAAACTAAAATGGGTGTAGTTAAAGAAAGGAAGGAAATGTTGAAACAAAGCATAGTAGTAAAAAATGCCAGCGGATTGCATTTAAGACCGGCAGGTAACTTATGTAAAGAGGCCCTAAAGTACGAATCTAAGATAAGCATTATATTTGGTAATACGGTGGCTAATGCCAAAAGTGTGCTAAGTGTTCTTGGAGCTTGTATAAAAAAAGGTGATGAAATAGAAATAGAGTGCAAGGGTAAGGATGAAGAGGAAGCTCTTAAAGCCATAATTAATTTAGTTGAAAACGGTTTTGGTGAAACAGAATAAAAGTATAATAAACAACTTTACTGTTATTGATAAATTTTAAGGAGGTAGCTTATGTTAAAGGGAATCGGAGCTTCTGTGGGTATAGGCATAGGTAATGCGGTTGCAATAAAAGATGTAGAACTTAATATAAAGAAACGAACTATAGACAACTGTGAAACTGAGTTGGAACTTTTTAATAAAGCCTTGGAACATACAAAACAAAAAAGCAAAAGTATGGCAGAAACTTTGAGAAAAAGGGTAGGCAATAAAGAAGCCGAAATACTTGACGGGCATGCACTTCTTATGTCAGATCCCATGCTTATCGCAGAAGTTGAAACAGGCATAAGAACACAGATGCTTAATTCCGAATATGTTCTGGAAGATGTATGCGAGCGTTTTGCAGCCATTTTTGAGTCAATGGATAACGAGCTTATGCAACAAAGAGCTACCGATATGAGAGACATAAAAACAAGACTGCAAAAGGCAGTACTTGGACTTGAGGATGTTGATCTATCAGAGCTTGAGGCTGACAGTATATTGATTGCAAAGGATCTTACTCCATCTATGACTGCAGGTTTGGATCCTGAAAAAGTAGCAGGTATTATAACACAGTTTGGAGGAACTACTTCACATAGTGCGATACTTGCGAGAGCGCTTGAGATACCGGCAATTCTCTCAGTGGCGGAGATTTTAGATAAGGCATCCGACGAGGATCTGATATGCATGAACGGAGAGAGCGGAGAGCTTTATATTAACCCATCACAGGAAATAATCGAGGATTTTAAGAAAAAACAAATCGAGCAAATCGAGTTTAAAAAAGTACTTGAAACCTATAAAGGCAAGGAATCTGTTTCAAAGGACGGAAGAAAAGTTGAAATAGCTGCCAACATAGGAAAGCCCGGCGATGTTAAAAAAGTTTTAGAGTATGATGCCGACGGTATAGGCTTATTCAGGACGGAATTCCTTTTTATGGATAGGGACAGTATTCCAAGTGAGGAAGAACAGTTTGAGGCATATAAAAAAGTTGCCGTTGCGATGGGGGATAAACCTGTAATAATAAGAACATTGGATATAGGAGGAGATAAGGAAATTCCTTATATGAATATATCAAAGGATGAAAACCCCTTCCTGGGATATAGAGCCATAAGACTATGCCTTGACAGAAAAGATGATATATATAGACCGCAACTTAGAGCCTTGCTTCGTGCAAGTGCATTTGGAAATATCGAGATCATGCTTCCTCTTATTACAAGCATAGAAGAGGTATATGAGGCAAAAAAACTTATAGAAGAAGAAAAAAAGAACTTGGATAACCAAGGAATCAAATACAATAATTCTGTAAAAATAGGTGTAATGATAGAGACTGCGGCAGCTACTTTAATAGCCGATATACTGGCTAAAGAAGTTGACTTCTTTAGTATAGGAACTAATGACCTTATACAGTATACAATGTCTGTAGACAGGGGAAATGATAAGGTATCCTATCTGTATTCTGTATACAATCCTGCAGTATTAAGAGCTATAAAGCATGTGATAAGTGAGGCTAAAAAGGCAGGCATACAGGTAGGTATGTGCGGTGAAGCGGCAGCAAACCCTAAACTTATACCTTTGTTACTCTATTGGGGACTTGATGAATTTTCAATGAGTGCTTCTTATGTACTTAAGAGCAGAAAGCTTGTAACGGATACGGATATACAATCTCTAAAAGACATGGAAGAAGCTGTTATGGCATTGGAAAGTGAAAGTAAAGTAAGAGCGTTTTTGGAGGAAAGATGCTAATATACACAATAGCATATATAGTCAGTTTTATACTGTCCCGGATATCTTTTAACGAGGTATCCGGGATTGTATTAATATTCGCTGCTATATACATATATAGAAAAAGATATAAAGAAAGTTCCAATATACTTGATTTACTCGGAGTATACGGACTTGGATTTATAGCCGCACAGGGCATAGCCTGTTTTAAACTTTCATACTTACAAAATAAATGGCTGCCGCTTACATGGCTTTGCCTTTATTTAGCGTATGCCTGTCCTTATATAAGCTATCATATATTAAATAAACAGTTTAAGTATAACAAAACTATAAAGAGTATAACGGAACTTAAAAGCAGTATTTCTAAAAAACAACTTAATATAATATATGTGGCTATGATTTTGCTTAGCATTATATCCTTGGCGGCTTTTTTGACGGAGGCGGCAGTGCTTTCTTATATTCCGTTTTTTGTAAGAGGTGTACCCCATGCTTACTCATACTTCCATATAAGAGGAGTACATTATTTTACGGTATCCTGTGTATTGGTACCTTCTATTGCAACTATTTATATATTATATGCCGATAAACTAAGTAAAGTAAAACTAATAAGTATAATAATCTGTATTTTGGTATCGGTACTTATACCTATACTTTGTGTATCGAGATTTCAGCTTATATTTGCTTTGATATGTGCCATACTTACCATGATAGCGATAAAAAGGAATATACCGATAAAATTAATAGCATATACCTTTATGCTCCTTGTGGTAATGTATGTGATTTTAACCATAGCGAGAAGCCACGATGTGAAGTATCTTAATTCAATCTTTGAAATGAGATATAATTTACCGATTTTTATAAGCCAACCCTACATATACATAAGTAATAATTATGATAACTTTAATTACTTGGTAAGTCATATAAACAGCTACAGCTTTGGATTAAAATCTTTGTATCCTTTTATTGCACTTACGGGACTTAAGTTTTTGATGCCGACACTGGCAGATTTTCCTATATATGTGGTTAAGGAAGAACTCAGTACGCTTACCCTTGTGTATGATGCCTACTATGATTTCGGTATATTTGGAATAATTCTTTTTGGAGTTTTACTGGGCTGTATGATATATCTGCTGGAAAGACTTATGTATACAAAAGACAATCCTATAATTTATTTAATATATGCACAGAGCACCTTATATTTGCTTTTGTCTTTTTTTACTACATGGTTTTCAAATCCTACTACATGGTTTTACTTTGCAATATCGGTTTTGATTTATATAGCAGTGTTTTTGAAAAGTAGGCTGCTCAAACTGTAACAAGAATATAGGAGATAAGAATGATAATTTCAAACAAATTAAACAAGATGCTTTCAGGCAATTCTCAAATAAGAAAGATGTTTGAAGAAGGTAATGAATTAAAAAAGAAGTATGGTGAAGATAAGGTATATGATTTCAGTTTGGGCAATCCCAATGCAAAGATACCTACAAAATTAAAGCAGACCATGCTTGAGATAATAAGTGAAGACAGGGCGGATACGCATAGATATATGAGCAATGCCGGCTTTGAAAGTACCAGAGCGAGTATTGCAAGGCACATAAACATAAATTTTAATACATCATACACTTATAATAATTTTATAATGACGGTCGGTGCGGCATCAGCACTTAATATAATATTAAAATCAATACTTAATGAGGGTGATGAGGTTATATGCTTCGCCCCTTATTTTTTGGAATACAAAACTTATGTAGAAAATTATAACGGGAAGCTTATCAGTATAGATACTTCCAAAACCGACTTTATACCTGATGCAAAAGTCTTGGAAGCTGTGATTACTGAAAAAACAAAGGCACTTATAGTTAATTCTCCAAACAACCCTACAGGTATGATTTACTCAAAAACAGTACTTGAAGAAATCAATAAGTGTATAAAAAAATGCGGTAAAAAATATAATACAGATATAATTACCATATCGGATGAGCCTTATAGAGAACTTGTATATGTTGAAAAGAAAGTGCCGTGGGTGCCTGATTTTATAGAAAATTCAGTTGTGGTATATTCGTATTCAAAATCATTATCATTAGCCGGAGAAAGAATAGGTTGGCTTCTTATCCCCGATGAATGTGTATACTCTAAGGAACTTATAGGAGCCTGTACCATATCAAACAGAGCTATAGGCTGTGTAAATGCCCCTTCTCTTATGCAAAAGCTTATAGAAGTATGTCCGGATGCAAAGGTGGATGTAAGTTTTTATGATAAAAACAGAACCGTTTTATATAATGGCTTAAAAAAACTCGGTTTTGAAATGCTTTATCCTGAGGGCGGCTTTTATATATTTTTAAAAACTCCGATAGAAGAACAAAGTTTTATAGAAAAGTGTAAAAAGCATAGAATTTTACTTGTGAGCGGTCTGGCTTTTGAGTGCGGAGGCTATGTAAGAATTGCTTATTGTGTAAGCGAAGAAACGGTACAAAACTCTCTTGAAAGTTTCAGACTTGTTGCAAAAGAATGTGGTCTTTTATAGGTAAACAGAGGCTTTAGCATAGACTAACTGTATTAATTGCTGTTATTCTTTTTCTGTTATAATTAGAGTATATACAATATTAGCAAGAAATTAAGAGCTTTTAATTGATAAAAATAATTAAAATGTTAAAAAAAGGCTCGTATTTATATGAAAATTTGTATATAATGATAGGTACAATAAGCTTGATAAAAAAACAGGGAGGAAATATGACAGAGCAGAAAACTTTTATAGTAGGACATAGACATCCCGATACGGATTCTATATGTTCCGCTATAGCCTATGCCTATCTTAAACAAAGAACTGAAGGTAAGAACTTTGAGCCAAGAAGAGCGGGAGAGATCAATGAGGAGACAAGGTTTGTACTTGAGTACTTTGATGAGAAGGAGCCAAGACTTATAACCAATGTAAAGACTCAGATAAAGGATGTTGAGTACAGACGCACTCCACCTGTAAATAAGGAGTTTTCTTTAAAGAAAGCATGGAATATGATGCGTGACATAGGTGTTGCAGGTATAACACTTCCTGCTATTTCAGAATCGGGTGTACTTGAGGGAGTAATAACCGGTAATGATATAGCCAGTTCATATATGAATATATATGACAGTAACATACTGGCTAAGGCTAAGACAAAGTATTCCAATATTAAAGAAACTATAGACGGAAAACTTATAGTAGGTAGCGAGAATAATTGTTACGATAAGGGGAAGGTACTGATAGCGGCTGCCAATCCGGATGTAATGGAAAACTACATAGAAAGCGGAGATCTTGTAATTCTTGGTAACAGGTATGAATCACAGCTTTGTGCTATAGAGATGGGAGCAAGCTGCCTTATAGTCTGTGACGGAGCAACAGTATCAAATACTATAAAGAAAATTGCAAAGGAAAGAGACATTACTATTATTGCAACTCCTTTTGATACCTTTACTGCTGCAAGGCTTATCAATCAGGCAATGCCTATAAAACACTTCATGACTACCAAGGATATAATGACTTTTACCGAAGATGCCTATCTTGATGAAGTTACTGAAGTCATGGCAAGTGTAAGACACAGATACTTTCCTATAGTTGACAATAACGGTCAATATCTGGGAATGATATCAAGAAGAAATTTACTTGGTGCAAAGGGTAAGAGGATCATACTTGTAGACCACAATGAAATGAGTCAGGCTGTTGAGGGGATGAGTACCGCCAATGTTGTTGAGATCATAGACCATCACAGAATCGGAGGAATCAATACCGTAGGTCCGGTGTACTTTAGAAACCAGCCGCTTGGCTGTACTGCAACTATAATTTATCAAATGTATCAGGAAAAGAAAGTTAAGGTTACTAAGAATATAGCAGGGCTTTTATGTTCTGCGATTATTTCGGATACCTTGTTGTTCAGATCCCCCACCTGTACCGAGATTGATAAAGAGACTGCACAAACCTTGGCAAAGATTGCTCAAATAGAACTTGAACCCTATGCAAATAAAATGTTTGCAGCAGCAAGTAATTTGAAAAATAAAACTGATGAGCAGATTTTTTCACAGGATTATAAGCAGTTTAAGATGGGCAAATTACTTGTCGGCATAGGTCAGATAAGCTCACTTAATGAGAATGAACTTACGGAATTAAGTTCAAAACTTTTGCCTTATATCAAGAAAATATATGATGAGAGTAGTGAAGATATGATGTTTTTCATGCTTACCAATATACTTGAAGAAAGCACTAAGCTTTTGTGTGTCGGTAATAAGGCGGCTGCAATGGCAACAGGCGCATTTACTGCGGATATAGCAAGTGGCGAAAGCGAAGATATTGTGAGACTTTCAGGTGTTGTTTCAAGGAAAAAGCAATTAGTACCTGCACTTTCGGTGGCAGCTCAGTCTATTAGGGGGTAGGATGAAGAGTAATATAACACTAATAGGAATGCCTGCAGCCGGTAAAAGTTCCATAGGAGTTGTACTTGCTAAAAGGCTTAATATGAACTTTTTAGATGTTGATCTGCTTATACAGCAAAAACACAATAAATTACTTAAAGAAATAATCAACGAGCATGGAGTAGACGGATTCAGAAAAATAGAAAATGATGTCAATGCCGAGCTTGAGCTTGAAAATCATGTAATTGCTCCCGGAGGCAGTGTTATATACGGAGAGGAGGCAATGGAGCACTTAAAAAAGATAAGCACCGTGATATATTTGGAGCTTTCTTATTATGCACTCAGAAGCAGACTCGGAAGTCTGGAAGAAAGAGGAGTGAGCTTAAAAGAGGGGCAGACCTTAAGAGATCTGTATTATGAGAGAACTCCCCTTTATAAGAAATATGCCGATATTACAATTAATGAAATGAATAAGAATATGAGCAGGATAATTGATGAAATTATAAAAAAAGTCAGATAATAATTGATATAATACCCATGCTGTGCTATACTCTGCAAGTCAATTGTGTGTTCGCAACCATCCACACATTAAAAAAAACTAAGGAGAAAAGATATGATAAGTTCTAAAAATAAGGAAGCACTCAGTATAGCTTATGCGGCAGTTATTGCAGCTATATATGTAGTACTCACTCTGATTTTTGCCCCTATAAGTTACGGGCCTATACAGGTAAGAGTGAGTGAAGCACTATGTGTGCTGCCTATATTTACACCTACGGCTATACCCGGTATCTTTATAGGTTGTTTGCTTGCCAATGCAGTGGGAGGTGCAATTATCTGGGATGTGATTTTCGGAAGTTTGGCAAGTTTGGCAGCAGCTTATATAAGTTATTTGTTTAGAAGAAAAAGGGTACTGGCATATTTAAGTCCCATAGTCATCAATGCACTGGTTGTTCCTTTTGTATTAAAGTATGCATATGGTATTGAAGATATGATATGGTATATGATTTTTACCGTAGCCGTTGGGGAGATTATATCGGTAGGTGTATTTGGAAGTATACTTTCAATTGTACTTGAAAAGTATAGGGGTATTTTATTTAGAGAGTAAAGATAATATTTCAAAATATCCGAAAATCTAACGGTTTAATTATTACAGTTCAGCCGGGTCCTTCATCTTCGTCATAAAACTGAAAATCAACTTTTATTTATAAGTCAGATGAAGATGAATTCCGGCTCGGATTTTTATAGGATAAAACCGTTAGAGAAATATTTTAAGCTGTAGATTACTTTGGAGGAAATATGGATTTTGCACATGTAGATTTTAGCACAGCGAAACATGTATATTTTATAGGAATAGGCGGAATAAGTATGAGTGCTTTAGCAAGAATACTTGTTCAAAAAGGTATAAATGTAAGCGGATCTGACATAAAAGAATCAGAACTTACAAAAAAGTTGGAAGGAGAGGGTATAGAGGTAAAATATACCCAAGTTGCGGAAAATATAACTCCGGACATAGATCATGTAGTATATACGGCAGCTATATCAAAGGACAATCCTGAGTTTAAAAAAGCACAGGAACTTAATATACCTCTTGTAAATCGTGCAAGTCTTTTATCGGATATTATGAAAGGCTATAAATACTCTATAGGAGTGAGCGGAACTCATGGAAAGACAAGTACGACTTCTATGCTAAGTCATATACTTATAGAGGCGAAAAAAGATCCCACCATAAGTGTAGGAGGCATGCTTCCTTTAATTGGCGGTAATCTTAAGATAGGGAAGGAAGAGTTTTTCTTAACCGAGGCTTGTGAGTATACGAACAGTTTTCTTGAGCTTAGTCCCAATGTTGAAGTTATATTAAATATAGAGGCGGATCATCTTGACTTTTTTAAAGATTTGGATGATATAAGAAAATCTTTTAAGAAGTTTATTGCTAAACTTGATGATAACGGGATATTGGTTATAAATGAAAAAATATCTAATAAGGAAGAGCTTTTAGATGGCTTTTCAGGTAAAGTATATAGCTTCGGTTTGGGTAAAGGCTATGTAAATGCAAAAAATATAAATTATGACTTCGAAGGAAAAGCCGAGTTTGACCTGTATGTAGAAGATAAATTTACGGGCAAAATAAAACTGTCCGTATATGGAGAACATAATATATTAAATGCACTGGCTGCAATTGCGACAGGTATGGCTCTTGATATAAGCCTTGAAGATATTAAAAGAGGTCTTGAGGGCTATGGCGGCGTGCATAGAAGATTTGAAGTAAAGGGTACAGTAAAGGGACTTACTGTAATAGATGATTATGCGCATCATCCCGGAGAAATTGAAGCCACTATAGAGGCTGCAAAAAAACTGAAGTACAAAAGACTGTGCGTGGTATTTCAACCGCATACATATAGCAGAACTAAGGCACTGCTTGAAGATTTTGCAAGAGTTCTGTCAAAGGCAGACTTGGTGGTACTGGCAGATATATATGCGGCAAGAGAAAAGGACACTTTAGGAGTAAGTTCGAAAGATATCGAAACTTTGATAAATAAAAAGTCTCAAAAAGCATACTATTTTCCTACTTTTGATGAGATTGAAAGTTTTGTACTCTCCAAACTTGATAAAGGAGATATATGCATTACTATGGGGGCAGGAGATATATATAAGTTGGGAGAAGACATACTGGGAATATAATAAATAAAGGTATTTCATAGATACACACAAATTTATCCACATTCTTGAAAAAAGTTGTGGATTTATTTTTGTCTACACTATGGTATCCTATAAATAAGAGAAGATAAAAATTTGAGTTTCAGTAGATCGTAAGAGACTGTAATTCATAAAGTATATTATGCAGGGGTTATGTATGAAAGTTAATTTAAAGAATATAGATCCTAAAGATATAGCGGTGATATCGGGGGAATTTATAAAAAAATATATGCCTAGAGCTAACGGAGAATATGTAAAAGTATATCTGTATCTTATATATAATGCTAAAGAGGAGCTTAAACTTGCTGATATAGCCTGCGATGTGGAGCTTACGGAAAATGATGTAAAGCACGCACTGAATTATTGGATAAGACATGATTTGATAAGTGTTGAGAATACGGATGAACCTGTACTTGTCAAAGAAGAAAATATAATAAAAGCAGAGGGAAAGCTCTTAGTTTCGCTCAAAGAAGAAAATATAGATGAAATAATAGAAGAGAATATGACTTATGATGATATAGGAGATACCAAAGAGGATTTCCGATATGATTATGAGCAGGACTACGAAGAGACTTATGAGCAGGACTACGAAGAAGACTATGCCAAAGAAGACTCTAATTTTGAAGAAGAGTATGAAGAAACTTATGACTTGGAAGAAAATTATGAGGAAGAGTTGATTGAGGAAGATGCTCATGAGGATGTTGTTGAAGAAGTAGTAGATATTATACCTAAAAAACAAGCAATAGACAGCATAAAACTCGGTCAAGACGAGGAATTTGGTACGCTTCTTTATTTTATACAAATGTATATAAAAAAGAATCTAAGCCAGCATGATGTTGAAAGAGTGGCATATATGTATGAAAGCCTCGGTATGTCAGCCGATCTTATCGAATATATGGTTGAAAGCTGTGTAGAAAAGGGGAAGACCTCACTTAGGTATATGGAAAAGATAGCAATAGACTGGTATGAAAAAGGTATAGACAGCATAGAAAAGGCAAAAAAAACAGCCAATATATATCCGAAGGAAGTGTGGGAAATCATGAAGGCATTTGGCATAAGTTCAAGACTACCGGGTAGCGGAGAAGTATCTTATATGAACAAATGGCTGCAAGAATACGCCTTCAGTATAGATGTTATAAAAGAAGCCTGCGACAGAACCTTGTTAAATGCCCAAAAACCAAGCTTTCATTATGCCGATTCAATACTTAGCAGGTGGTATAAACTGGGAATAAAAAGTATAGATGAGATAGGGCTTAAAGACATTAAAAAAGACAGAATAAAGACTGTTGAAACACAAAGACCAAGGCAGACTGCAAAACTTAATAATAGATTTATTAATTTTGAACAAAGAGATGACAGCGAAGAAGATTTAAATAACTTAATTAATGAAAGACTAAGACAAAGACTTGGTCAAGGTAAGCTAAGAGGGAGTTTAGATGGGGTTAAGTAATTCACAATATCAAGCCATACTCAGAGAATATGATAGAATACAAGCCGAAGAAAGAGCAAAAAGAGAAGAAAGGGTAGAGGAAGTCTATCAAAAGATCCCCGAGCTTAAAACACTTAACTTAGCATCGGGAAAACTTGCCTTAGAAAGTTATTTAAGTATAAGGGAAAAAAAGGACAGTAAATTACTTGATAGCTTATCAGAGAGCATAGAGAAGCTTAAAGCAAAAAAACTTAGGCTTTTAAGAAAATACGGATTTTCAGATGATTATATGGAGCTTAGGTACAGATGCGATCTGTGTAAGGATACGGGATTTGTTGACGGGAAGAAATGCAGATGTTTTAATGATAAGGTCAGGAAGTTATTGTATGAGAAGTCCAATATACAAAAAATACTTGAGCGTGAAAACTTTGGAACCTTTTCATACAAATATTTTGATGATGAACATATAGAAAAAGAAATCGGTACAACTGTAAGAAAATATATGGAAGATATTGTGGGATTTTGTAAGGATTTCGTTGATAATTTTCCGGGTAAACATGAAAATATTATTTTTATAGGTAATACCGGAGTAGGTAAAACATTTTTGTCGAACTGCATAACAAGGGAACTCATAGACAGATATTATTCGGCGATTTATCTAAGTGCGGCTGAATTGTTTGAGTATCTTGCTCGTGCAAAGATGGAAGATGATATGTTTGCAAAGGAAATTAATGAGCATATCTTAGAGGATGATGTACTGATCATAGATGATTTGGGAACGGAATTAGTTAATACCTTTACAAGTACACAGTTATTTTATATAATAAACCATAGGATAAATACTGAGAAGTCTACTATTATATCTACAAATTTGTCTATTAAATTACTTAGGGATAATTACTCGGATAGAATAGTCTCAAGACTTTTAAACAGTTATGATATTATAAAATTATATGGAGAAGATATACGAAGGCGGAGATTGTAGTATATTTCTTTTGCTGTGTCGTACCGGAAAATCTTTTACATAATTTGGAGGATGCATGGGCAATAAAGATAAAAAAATAGAAACCATACCGGTAGGACCTTTGGGGCTTGTGCCGCTAAAAAGCTGTGAAGACTTTGCAAAAAAGGTTGATGAGTATTTGGTTGCTTGGAGAAATGAACGAGAGCAGGATGTAAAAACCGATATAGTTTTTTCGGGTTATCATAGAGATTCATATATTATTCCAAGTACCATAAGCAGGTTCGGTTCAGGTGAGGCAAAAGGAACTGTAGATGTATCGGTAAGAGGTGATGATCTTTATCTTATGGTTGATGTATGTAACTACAGTATGACCTACTCTTTATTCGGAAAGACCAACCATATGTCGCCGGATGATCATTTTCAGGATCTGAAAAGGATCATAGCCGCAATAGCAGGCAAGGCAAGAAGGCTTACTGTGATCATGCCGTTTCTTTATGAAGGAAGACAGCATAAGAGGTCCGGAAGAGAATCGCTTGATTGTGCGGTTGCCTTACAGGAACTTGTGTCAATGGGTGTAGATAATATTATAACCTTTGATGCACATGATCCGAGAGTACAAAATGCTATACCTCTCAAGGGCTTTGAAACCGTACAGCCGATTTATCAATTTTTAAAGGCACTTGTAAAGTCGCAAAAGAATCTTTCAATAGATGCCGAACATATGATGATTATAAGCCCTGATGAGGGCGGTATGAACAGAGCGATATATTTTGCCAATATGCTGGGACTTGATGTGGGTATGTTTTATAAAAGAAGGGATTATACCAAGATAGTTGACGGTAGGAATCCTATAATAGCTCATGAGTTTTTGGGCGGCTGTGTTGAAGGTAAGGATCTGATAGTGGTTGATGATATGATATCTTCAGGTGAAAGTGTTTTGGATGTTGCAAAGGAGCTTAAAGCCAGAAAAGCCAAAAGAGTATTTGTATGTGCAACATTCGGACTTTTTACAGGTGGACTTGCAAAGTTCGATAAGTACTATGAAATGGGATTGATAGACGGAATTTTTACAACAAATCTGGTTTACCAATCACCGCAGCTTTTAAGCAAACCGTACTATGTCAATGTTGATATAAGTAAGTATATAGCTCTTATAATAGATAATCTGAATCATGATTCATCAATAAGTGAGCTTATGCTTCCGGCAGGCAGAATTAATGCTTTATTAAAGAAACATAGAGAAGGACAATATTAAGGGGTTTTTATGAGGATTATAATTTGTGATGATAATCCTAATGACATAAAAGAATACTCTGAAATAATAAATAATGTTATAGTTGATGCACAGGAAGAAGATATGGAACTTATCGCCTACGAAAGCGTATCTCAGTTGCTTTTCGACATGGAGGATAAGCTTAATCTGATTGATATAATGATATTGGATATTAATATGCCCGGGACAAACGGCATGGAATTTGCCAAAAGCATAAGGGAGAATTCTTATAAGGGGGAGATAATATTCCTTACTTGGTCAAAGGATCATATGCCCGGTGCTTTTGATGTAAGAGCCTTTAATTACATAGTTAAAGGTGAGACTGATGTAAAGAGAGTTGAAAAAATAATTCTGGGTTCTATTGATGTAGCCAAAGAAAAAACTAAAGAGTACATGTTGTTCACAGGTATAGGTGAGTATAGGAATATACCCGTATTATCGATAAAGTACTTTGAGGTCAACGGTAAGATTATTACTGTGCATTATAGTAATAGAAGTTTTGAGTTTGTATCAACTATAGGTAAGTTAGAGAATTTATTATTCAGCAAGGGGTTTATAAGGGTACACAGATCCTTTATGGTAGCTATATCTGCAATAAAAAACTTTACATATACTGAACTTACCTTAGTTGATGGAGTTGTTATACCGGTAGGAAGGACGTATTATAATAAGTTAAAAGAAGCTATTACAAAGACTGTTGTATAGTTATGTGATTAGGAGTAATGTGGATGCATAAGAAAATAATTAAAATGGGCATTATATTGGCTCTGTGTGTTTGTGCATTTAATGTAAAAGGGGTTTATGCACAGGAAGTTAAAGTAGGCACGCATTTAGAGCATGAGTATGATATTAGTGTCGTTCGTAGGGCAACAGAGCATACGGACGGAGAGAGGCTGTATAAGTGTAAAATTTGTGGGGAGAGCCATGTAGAGACTATAGAAGCTACAGGGCATATTTGGAGTGAGTGGATAGTAGATGTAAGTCCTACCGAAACTAAAGAGGGACATAGATATAGGGTATGTACCAAGTATCCTGAACATCCGCATTACCAAGAAGAAGTTATCCCTGCTCTTTTATCAAGCCCTAAATCCGCTAATACTGCAAAGACTGTAAATACAGCTTTGAAAAAAGATGCTAAAACTGATAATACAAATAAAAATGATTTGAAAAAAGACAATATATCAGAAACTCAGCCATACAAAAATGATGATCGATCTGAAAGCAGGGCAAATGCTGTTGAACCAAAGAGCGTTGAAGCTTCAAAATCTGTGACAGAACAGCCTGCCATAAGAGCAGCCAATGTTGCAGCTGATGTTGCCGTAGCCATGTATTCGGATATAAATGCATTGGATGTATGCGCAGGAGTGGGAGCAATAGCAATATCATGGTGGTATGTATATGTGCTTAAACCTATGGTAGACGCATTAATGTGGATTAAAAGAAAGCGAAGTGCAATGGAGAAGAAATTGTATCTAAGTAAATAATAAGTTTAATTATTATAGGAGTTAGAGATGCACCTTAGGAATATTATAGAATTTTTGGTTATAGCTTTCTTCTTGATAGTAGGTATTATAATATATATGTATATCGGGAAAAAAATAAATGATGTTGAAAGTGATCTGACTGTAAGACACAAACGGGATTTTAATGAAAAAGTAGAAGATGTGCCAAGTATAGATGAAGAATATAAGAGCGTTAAAAAATAAAATATATTTAGTTTAGTTAATTGATAGAGGATGATATGAAATATATAAAAGGAGTGTATCTAAATAGATATAAGCGTAATTTATTTAATATTTCAATGTTTTTGTTCCTGCTTATGTTTTTGGTTTTAGCTGTTTTTGTAACAGTGCAGGCAGTTGTTCATATACCAAGGGCTACAATAAACAGAATATCAAATAAAGAGTCCGGTGCAAAGCCCGGAGATATAATTAGATATACGGTTAAAGTTAAAAGATTGGATACTGTGCAAACGGAAAGAATAAGACTGGTAGAAAGTCTTCCCTCAGAGCTTGAGTATTTGGGGAATGTAAGTATAGATTGCGGACATATTACGAATTTTAATGAGCTTTCGGTAAATGATGAAAATTACAACTTGGAATTTGACATTGATCTGATTGATTATTTGCCTGATATGAATGGGGAGCTTACCTTAAGTTATGATGTAAGAGTTCTTAGAGAATCCAATACTTCTCCAACAATAAATACCCTATCTCATCTGTACTGTTATGCCTATCCTGTAGCACAGGCACTCCCTACAGTAGCAAGTGAGAGTTCAGGTTCTTTTGAGGATAGTGTTATATATCGTAAGACTTCTCGTTTGCATATGATTAAATATATCAAAGATGTTATTTCAAATAATATAAGTGCGAAGATTGTATGGATAGATGGCGTGAATTTACCGGAGTATGTTGATGTAAGACTGTACAAGGATGATATACCTTACTCTGATTTTGTAAGATTGACTGCGGCTAATAACTGGGAATATACATGGAATGTAACCTATAAAGATCCGTCAATATCAACACCTTCCGACTCAAGTCCTTCAAATGCAGCTACCCCTTCACCGGTGCAGTGGTATGTAAAGCAGGAAACTGTTTGGGAAGGCTACACTTCATCTTTGGTTGTATTACCGAATAACAGATATGTATTTACCAATAGGTACATAGCAGAACCCGCTAAACCGGATAGCAATAATAAGACTGACAATTCCGATAATAATACCGGTGATAATAATAACAATAATAAAAGTAATAATAATAGTAACAGTGATAACAAAAACAGTAACGACAATAACAACAGTAACAATAGTAAGAATAGCAATAGCAACAATAATAATGAAAGCAAAAAGCCTTCAATTCCTAATGCCACAGAAAATAGGAAGGAAGAGTCAGGCGATATAGTTTCAAATGAAAAGCTGAGTAGTGCCGTTAAGTCGGGTAAACTTATTAAGGCTGAAGTATCGGCAGATGTAGGTGGAGTTGCCGTCCTTGCAAACAATGTGGAAGACGGAGCAATAATTAATTACCATATAAAGATTGAAAATCTATATGATAAAGACCTTATCGGACTTAGAATAAGAGAGTATATGCCTGAATATACACATTATTACTCCCACAGCGGTTCGTTGGGTGATTACGGTTATGTTAACGGCAAAGAGCATATAACATGGTTCATACCTGTGCTTAGAGCGGGGGAAAGTATAAACCTTGAGTTTAAGGCAAGTAAAGATTATTGTGTTCAAGGAAATATTTCTACAAAACTTTATTATGAAGTTACCGGTTCTGAAAGTAAGCCGTACTCAAATATGGCTAGAGATCCGATCAATGTTTTTAAGACTGAGTAATTAAGATTTTTATATTTATGATTTTAGGAGGAGCTGCTGCAAAAAGTATATCGGCTTATTGCAGCAGCTTTATTGTGTAAAGGAAAGTATTTACAAAGTTTTTGGAGGTATAAGTATGTATATAGATATACCTGAGGATGTGGAAAATATAATAAAAGAATTGGAAAATGCAGGCTATGAAGCCTATATAGTAGGTGGCTGTGTAAGAGACAGCATAATGGGAATAAATCCAAAAGACTGGGATATCACAACTTCGGCATTGCCGCAGGATATAAAAAGAGTATTTAAAAGAACTATAGATACAGGCATAAAACACGGTACAGTTTCGGTGCTGATCAATAAAAGTACTTATGAAATCACAACCTACAGGATTGATGGGGAATATGGAGACGGAAGGCATCCAAACAGTGTGGAGTTTAGCACAAGTCTTGAAGAGGATCTAAAAAGAAGAGATTTTACCATTAATTCCATGGCTTATTCACATAAAGACGGTTTAATAGATTTGTTTGGCGGTATTAAAGACATTAAGGCAAAGAGAATAAATTGTGTCGGAAAGGCTTTTGAAAGGTTTGATGAAGATGCCTTAAGAATGTTAAGAGCTATAAGATTTGCGGCTGTGCTTGGATTTAGTATAGAAGAGAATACATTTGCGGCTATTTGCACTCTTGCAGATAAGCTTAGACTTGTAAGTAAGGAAAGGGTATTTATAGAACTTGATAAAACAGTATGCTCAAAGAATGCATACTATATAAAAGAAGTGTATAACAGCGGTTTATATAAGTATATTTCACAAAATTTTAATGCTGTTAAAGAAAACTCTTATCTTGATATGTTATATATAAAGGGAATAGAGAGTAAAAGGCATATTGCATGGACTGTATTTATGAAGGATATAGATGCAAGTCTTGCAAAGGCTATATTAAAAGAACTAAAGGTTGATAAGGATACTTTCAGCAAGGTATTTGTATTAACCTCGTATGTAAAAGTAAAACTGCCGGAAAATGAAATATCAATAAGAAAGCTATTGTCTAAGATCGGATTTGAAAGATTTAGGGATTTGATATATATAAAAAGACTGCTTTTGGAAAGGCTTGAGGAGTCTGAAGAAGTGCTTAAAGCTATAGAGGAAAAGCTTGATTATATCCAAATGCAGGGACAGGCAATCTCCATAGCAATGCTTGACATAAAAGGTGATGATTTGATAAAGCTTGGTATAAAAAAAGGTCCTGTTATAGGGAAGATACTGGATGATCTGCTTCTATCCGTTTTAGAAAGACCGGAACTTAATTCAAAGGAAGTTTTGCTTAATATGGTAAAATGGGAAGACTATGCCGAAAATTAAAAATAGTTTCAGATATTGTACTTGAGATATAACTTCTTTAGTGTTAATATGTGCAAGGTGGAAAATACTCTTTAATCTTGTATTTTTATGAATTCGGACTGCTCTTAGCGGTATGACTTACACTAATTAAAAAGAAGCTTCTCTCTTATACAAAATTTTTATTGAAAAATAAAAAGCATAAGTCTAAAGAGAGGATATTTAAGGAGCATGGATGGGAATTATAAAGTTTGTTAAACTTATATACGATTATGTAAAAAAAGATGAGCATAATGAGGTTATAGAAACAAACAGGGCTATAGATAAACTTGATTTGGAGATAAAGGAAGGAGATTTTGTAGCCATACTGGGGCATAACGGCTCAGGCAAGTCTACACTTGCCAAACACATGAATGCCATACTTTTGCCTACAGAAGGCACTGTATGGGTAGACGGAATAGTTACCACAGATGAGGGCAAGTTACTTGAGATAAGAAAGACTGTGGGTATGGTATTTCAAAATCCTGATAATCAGATTATTGCAAATGTAGTTGAAGAGGATGTGGCTTTCGGACCTGAGAACTTAGGTGTGGAAAGTGAGAAAATTAAGGAAAGAGTAACTAAAAGCTTGGAAGCTGTCAATATGCTTGACTATAGAAAAAACTCTCCAAACAGACTTTCAGGAGGACAAAAACAGAGAGTTGCAATAGCGGGAATTATGGCTATGAAGCCAAGATGTATAGTGCTTGACGAGCCGACTGCCATGCTTGATCCGAAGGCAAGAAGGGAAATACTTGAGACAATAATAAGGCTTAATAAAGAGGAAAATATAAGCATTATATTAATAACTCATTATATGGAAGAGGTTATAGACGCTGATAGGGTCATCGTTATGGTAGATGGCAATATAGTTATGGACGACACCCCCAAAGAGGTATTCTCAAAGGTGGAAGAACTAAAGTTCTATAGATTGGATGTACCTCAGGTTACGGAGCTTGCCTATGAACTTAAAAAGAACGGACTTGATATAGAGGAAGCGATTCTTGATATAGATGAGTTTGTAGAAAAAATAGTTCCTAAATTAAAAAAATAAATTTACCGGGTAGTTAGCAACATAAAGTTAAATAAAAAGTGTTCCTACACATCATCAGGTGAAGATAAAGGCTTGGTAGTGCTGTGAGGCTTTAGTTAAGAAGTCATGCCACAAGGCAAGATATATTTGTAACGGTTTATGTGATAGGCTAATTATCATTAGTTTAAGCATCACTTACCGGACATACTGGTAATAATTTATGTAAATTATTGAGAGGATAAAAGATGTCTATTGAATTGAAAAATATCGGTTTTACATATGGACAGGGAACTGCTTTTGAGCATTGTGCTCTTAAAAATATTAATCTTAAAATAGAAAAGAATGAGTTTGTAGGTATTATAGGTCAAACAGGCTCGGGTAAATCAACTTTAGTTCAGCTTCTGAACGGTTTACTTAAGGCTACGACAGGGGACTTGCTTTATGAGAAAAGAAGTATATATGAAAAAAATTATGACCTAAAGACCTTAAGGCAGAAGGTAGGTCTGGTTTTTCAGTACCCGGAGCATCAGCTTTTTGAAGTAGATGTGCTTTCTGATGTGTGTTTTGGACCTAAGAATCAGGGGCTTAGCTTGGAAGATGCAAAGATAAGGGCTAAGGAAGCCTTATCAATGGTAGGCATGAAGGAGTCTTATTATGTTAAGTCTCCCTTTGAGCTTTCAGGCGGACAAAAAAGAAGGGTGGCTATTGCAGGAGTTCTTGCTATGAAGCCGGAGTTTTTAATACTGGATGAGCCGAGTGCGGGGCTTGATCCTAAAGCCAGAGATGAAATACTTGGGACTATTGCGGGTCTGAAAGAAAAAACAGGTATTTCCATAATACTTGTATCACACAGTATGGAAGATGTGGCAAAGTATGTTGACAGATTAATAGTAATGAATAAGTCTGAGATTGTCTATGATGATACACCTAAGGCTGTATTCAGAAACTATAAAGAACTTGAAAAAATAGGGCTTAGAGCACCGCAGATAACTTATCTGGTGCATAGGTTAAAGCAGGAGGGAATAGATATAGATACCGATATTACCAAGCTAAGCGAAGCTAAGGAAGCACTTATAAGACTAATAGATAAGAAAAGAGATATTGATAAATGATTAGAGATATAACTATAGGTCAATACTATCCGATAGATTCCGCAGTTCATAGGCTGGATCCGAGAACTAAACTTTTTGCAACCATGATTTTTATTATATCACTTTTTATAGCGGATGATATAGTTTCTTATATAATTGCAAGTGTGGTTTTAGCCGTGGTTTTATTGGCTTCCAAAGTACCGCTAAAGTTCATGTTCAGGGGCTTAAAATCAGTTATTTTACTGCTTCTTATGAGCGTGGGTTTTAATATGTTCCTTACTCCGGGTGAGGTCATATGGAAGTTTTATATATTTACTGTAACAAGAGAAGGTCTTAGAATGGCTGTATTTATGGGACTTAGACTTATATACTTAGTACTGGGCTCTTCAGTACTTACACTAACTACAACTCCTAATGCACTGACTGACGGTATGGAAAAGGGCTTGGGATTCTTAAAAAGATTTTCAGTTCCGGTGCATGAAATAGCCATGATGATGTCCATAGCCTTAAGGTTTATTCCTATACTTTTGGAAGAAACTGATAAGATAATGAAGGCACAGATGGCAAGAGGTGCCGACTTTACAAGCGGCGGCATTATAGCAAGAGCCAAGGCGATGATACCGCTTTTAGTACCGCTTTTTATATCTGCTATAAGAAGGGCAACCGACCTTGCTATGGCTATGGAAGCAAGATGTTATCATGGCGGAGAAGGCAGAACCAAGATGAAACCGTTAAAATACAAAAAAGCCGATTATGTAGTATATGTATGCTGTATACTGTATCTACTGCTTGGTATAGCAATAAGAATTTTTAGGGGAAGATATGCGTAGGATAAGATTGATAGTTTCATATGACGGAACCAACTACTGCGGTTGGCAAAAGCAGCCCAACGGAATTACCATAGAAGAAGTGCTTAATAAAAAAATAAGTGAACTATGCGGTGAAGAGATAGAGGTAATAGGAGCGAGCAGAACGGACTCGGGAGTACACGCCTACGGCAATGTAGCCGTATTTGATACAAATATGAGGATGAGGGCTGATAAGTTCGCTTTTGCAATTAATCAAAGACTGCCGGATGATATAAGAGTGCAGGAGTCGGATGAAGTGGAGCTTGATTGGCATCCGAGAAAAAGAGATTGTATAAAAACCTATACATATCGAATACTTAACAGAAAAATAGACATACCCACAGAGCGTCTGTACGCTTATTTTTGTTATTTCAGACTTGATTTGGATAAGATGAGGGAGGCTACTTCGTATTTCATAGGTACGCATGATTTTGCAAGTTTCTGCTCACAAAAAACACAGGCAAGTACTACAATACGAACCATATATTCATTGGAAATATTGCAGGATGAAGATATGCTTACCATTGTTATAAGGGGAGACGGATTTCTTTATAACATGATTAGAATAATAGCGGGAACGCTGATAAAGGTAGGTATAGGTGTATATCCTCCGGAGCATGTTAAAAAAATCTTTGCTTCAAAAAACAGGCTTTCAGCCGGGCAGACTATGCCGGCAAGGGGACTTACCTTGGTGGAGATAGAATACCTTGAGTAAATACAGCGTATCTTGATTACCTAAACCCCGATGGTAACTTAAGTTACAGCTTAGGTAGGTCACCTTAGTCAAAAAACTAAAAATGCTTAAATTTTATTTATAGATTGGGAGGATGAATGCCGTGATTAAATATAATCAAGAAAACATTTGACAAAAGGCTTGTATACAGGTATAATTTGTAGAGTTATGACATAAGAGTAGGGAGGTGTTATCTATGTCTATTTGTCCAAAGAACAAATCTTCAAGTGCTAGAAGAGATAAAAGAAGAGCTAGTTGGAAGATGGCAGCCGTTAATCTTGCCAAGTGCAGCAAATGTGGTGCCTTAATGATGCCTCATAGAGTATGTAAGTCATGTGGTTCTTACAATAAGCGTGAGATAGTATCAGTTGACTAGTCAAATAAAGTAGAGTTTGCGCTTGCAAGCTCTTTTTTATTTAAGCGGCAATAATAATTATAGGAGATATAGCTATGTTGACAGTTGCACTGGATGTTATGGGCGGAGACTATGCAGGGGAAGAGATGGTAAAGGGAGCAAAGCTTGCCTTGGAAAAAAGTCAAAACCTGAGTATAAAGCTGGTAGGTAAAAAAGATTTAATAGAGGGGCTGATAGAAAAGTTATCAGTACCTAAAGATAGAGTATCGGTAGTTGAGGCAAATGAGATTATAACTAATGAAGAAGCACCGGTTATGGCTGTGCGTGAAAAAAAAGACTCTTCTATAGTTGTGGGTATGAACCTTGTAAAGCAAGGAGAGGCTAAAGCCTTCGTATCTGCCGGAAGTACGGGTGCGGTACTTGTAGGCGGACAGCTTATAGTAGGCAGAATCAAGGGAGTTTTAAGGGCTGCACTTGCACCTGTACTTCCTACTAAAAAAGGAGTTTCTTTGCTTATTGACTGTGGAGCCAATGTTGATGCAAGGTCTGAGCATCTTGTGCAATTTGCCAAGATGGGCTCGATCTATATGGAAAAAGTATTCGGTATAAATAAGCCTAAAGTCGGAATTGTTAATATAGGAGCCGAAGAAGAAAAGGGCAATGCCTTGGTAAAGGAGACATTTCCCTTGTTAAAGATGAGCAAAGATATTAACTTTATAGGCAGTGTAGAAGCCAGAGAGATACCGAGCGGTGATTGTGATGTAATAGTATGTGAGGCTTTTACCGGCAATGTAATACTTAAACTGTATGAGGGGGTGGGAAAGACCCTGCTTTCAGAAATAAAAAGTGCACTTACAGAAGGATTTATTACTAAAATAGGTGCTTTACTTATAAAATCAGCCTTAAAGAGTAAACTTAAAAAATTCGATACAAGTGAGCAGGGGCAAGGAGGTGCTCCCATGCTCGGACTTAAGGGTCTGGTGATTAAGGCACACGGAAACTCAAAGGCAAGTGAAATAAGCAAGGCAATATTGCAATGTATAAGTTTTGATGAACAGAATATAACTTCACTTATAGAAGAAAGTATGCTTAAGGCAGAGTAAATATAAAAGGCAAAGGTCGCATTAAATATTATAGTTTTATTTTTAATGCGACTTTTATTAAAATGAGGGCTGTAAATTGAATATAAAATTAGAAGAATTTCAAGAAATCATAGGTTATAAATTTAATAATAAATCTTTATTAAAGCAGGCGCTTGTGCACAGTTCCTATGCCAATGAAAAGGGTATAGGAAAAAAAGGTTCAAACGAAAGGCTTGAATTTTTAGGAGATGCGGTACTTGAGCTTGTAAGCAGTGAGTTTTTATATGCCAAGTATAAAGATAAAAGCGAAGGAGAACTAAGTAAACTTCGTGCAAGTTTTGTATGTGAGGCTGCACTTAATTTTTGCTCAAAACAGATAAGACTGGGTGAGTTTGTCCTGCTTGGAAAGGGCGAGGAAACAACCGGAGGAAGAGAAAGACCGAGCATTATATCTGACTGTTTTGAAGCACTTATAGGGGCTATATATTTGGATGGTGGTTTTGCTAATGCAAAAGAGTTGATATTAAACTATGTATTAAATGATGTTGACAATAAGGTATTCTTTTATGATAGCAAGACAATCTTACAGGAAATAGTTCAAAAAGACAGCTGCAGTACCTTAGAGTATAAGCTACTTGAAGAGGCGGGACCCGACCATGAAAAACTTTTTTCAAGTGCGGTTTATATAGACGGGAAGATGATGGGAAAGGCAAGCGGACACAGCAAAAAGGAAGCGGAGCAGATGGCAGCTTTTAAAGCACTGGAAAAGCTTGGAGCAATAAGTAAAAATTTCAAGTAGGAGTCTGTAATGTACTTAAAAAAGATAGAAATACATGGTTTTAAATCATTTGCAAATAAAATAGTACTGGACTTTCATGAAGGAATTACAGGCATAGTAGGTCCTAACGGCTCCGGTAAAAGCAATGTTGCAGATGCCGTCAGATGGGTGCTTGGAGAGCAAAGTGCCAAGCAGCTCAGAGGCGGAAATATGCAGGATGTAATATTTGCAGGAACTCAGATAAGGAAGCCGCAGGGTTTTGCCTATGTGGCAATAACCTTGGATAATTCCGACCATTCCTTAGATATAAGCTATGAAGAGGTTACGGTATCAAGACGCATATATCGCTCGGGAGAAAGCGAATATATGATCAACGGTTCCGCATGCAGGCTTAAGGATATAAGTGAACTTTTTTTTGATACCGGTATAGGAAAAGACGGTTATTCAATAATAGGTCAGGGGCAGGTAGAAAAGATATTAAGCGGCAAAGCGGAGGACAGAAGAGAACTTTTTGACGAAGCTGCCGGAATTACAAAGTATAAAAGAAGAAAACTTTTAGCTGAGAAAAAACTTGAAAATGAAAGAGAGAATCTACTTAGAGTAAAGGACATATTGTCGGAACTTTCAAGACAGGTAGGTCCCTTGGAAGAGCAGTCAAAAACTGCAAGAGAATATCTTAAGTTAAGAGAAGAATTAAGAAACCATGATATCAATATATTTGTAAAAGAGACCGATAAGCTAAGAAATGACAGCTTAAAGGCAGGTGAACAGGAGCTTATTGCCGGTGAGGAGCTGGAGGGCTTAAATAAAGAACTTGAAGAGTTAAATAAAAGATATGAAGAGCTTGACAAAGCGGCAACAGAGCTTGATGTGGAAATAGACAGGGTAAAAGGTGATATCAATAATTCAAGTCTTAAAATCAGTGATTTTGAAGGAAAGGTTGCCTTATATACTGAACAAGTAAGTAATAATAAACAAAATGATAAAAATATTGAGTTAAGACTTAATACTATATCGGTGGATATAGAAAGGAAAAATGCCGATATACTGAAATATCGGGAAGATATAAAAAGCCTTAGCGAAAAACAAAAATCACAAAATGCTGAAGTAGAAAAACTTGAAGATGATGTCAAGTCCAAGAATGTATTTATTGCAGATGTGGAAAGTAATATCTCAGAAAGTAAAAGTGAGATATTAAAAAGCCTTAATGAAAAATCATCCATACTTACAAGAAATCAAAAGTATGAAACTTTAATAGAGCAGATACGCATAAGAAAAAGTGAAGCGGCTCAAAAGATTATAGATATTAAAACAAATGAAGCCGGACTAAGGTCTGATTTTGATAAAGAAAGCCAAAAGCTTTCCGCTCTTAAACTTGAAGAAGGTAAAAAACAGGTAAAGCTTGATGAGGTACTAAAACAAATCAGCGAAAAAGCTTCTGAAATAAGTATACTGGATAGCAATGTATCAAAACTGCAAAAAGAATACCAGCACTATAACGCAAGGCTTGAGAGTCTTAAAAATATAGCTGAAAAGTATGAGGGCTATGGAAATTCCGTAAAAAAAATAATGGAGAGTAATACCATATCCTCACAGGGGGTACACGGAGTTATAGCCGATATTATTAAGACTGAGAAAAAGTATGAGCTTGCAATAGAAACGGCACTTGGAGGAAGAATACAGAATATTGTTACGGATACGGAAGATACCGCCAAGAATTTAATAGATTATCTGAAAAAAAATAAATTCGGAAGGGCTACATTTATACCGCTTACTGCTGTAAAAGAAAGTAAGGATATAAAGGATGTACCTATATTAAATGAGGACGGAGTGCTTGGTACGGCTTCAAAACTTGTATCGGCTGATAGAATATACAGCCCACTGGTATCCAACTTGCTTGGGCGTATAATTGTAGTTTCCGATATAGAAAAAGCGGTTGTAATAGCTAAAAAGTATAGATATGAATATAGGCTTGTAACTTTAGAAGGAGATCTGTTTAATACCGGAGGTTCTATAAGCGGAGGAGCTTATAAGAATACAAGCAATCTTCTCGGAAGAAAAAGAGAGCTTGAGGAGCTTGAAACAAGTATTAAAAGTACTCTTAAAGAAGAAGAGAAACTAAGACTTGAGCTTGAGACTCAAAGTAAAAAATACGAGGAGCTTAAAAAAAGCAGAAATGAGTTAAATAATGCTTTACATGAAATGCAAGTGGAAGTTTCGGCTCTTAGTGTAAGTGTAGATGCTTATGAGAAAAAACTAAAAGACAGTAACCGAGCCACCTCAGAGTTTATGGAAGAAAGAACGAGGCTTGAAGAAGAAGAGGCAGCTCTATCAAAAGAAAAGCTTGAACTTATTAAAGAGCTTGAAAATATACAAAACATTCATAAAAAAATAGAAACAGATGTAAGCGAAGCCGAATCAGGCATTGAAACTTACAGACTTGAAAGGGATGAGCTTTTACAAAAACTTTCAGATTTAAGACTTAGCATATCAAGTACAGGGCAAAGTATAAGTTTTAATAATGAGAATGTAGAGAGATTAAAACTTGAAATACAAAGGCTTGAGGAAGAAAAACTAAGGCTTTACAAGGAGAAAGAAGAGAATAAGGACTTACTGTCAAAAAGGCAGGAAGACATAAGTTCAAGTAAATTTAAGATAGATGAATTAAAATTACAGATAGCAGCATTACAGGAAGAGGAGCTTAAGTATGCAAAACTTAAGTCCGAGCAGATAAAAAAACAAAAAGAGGCATTTGCCAAGAAAGACGAATTAAGCAAATCTATTTCCGGCTTGGAAAAAGAAACTTACAGACTTGCAACTCAAAAAGAAAAAATTGAGGAAAGGCTGGCACAGCTTTCAAACTATATGTGGCAGGAGTATGAAATAACTCTAAGTACGGCAAAAGAACAGTTTGAAAAGCCGGAGAGTTCCAATTTATCTTTGGCAGAGGTACAAAGAATTATTCTTGATATTAAAAAGAAGATAAAAGAGCTTGGAGATATCAATGTGCACTCTATTGAGGAATACAGAGAAGTAGCTGACAGATATGAACTTATGAAAACTCAATACGAGGATATAATAAGTGCGGAAGCCTCCCTGATAGAAATCATAGAAAATCTTGATGAACTGATGAGAAAACAATTTTCGGAAAAGTTTGTTGAGATCAACGAGCAGTTTAATAAGGTATTTGTAGAGCTTTTCGGAGGAGGAGCCGGAGTTTTGAAACTGGAGGAAGATGTTGACTTACTTGAAGCAGGAATCAGCATCATATCACAACCTCCGGGAAAAAAGCTTCAAAATATGATGCAACTCTCAGGTGGAGAAAAGGCACTTACAGCAATATCACTGCTTTTTGCAATACAAAACTTAAAACCCTCGCCCTTTGCTTTATTGGATGAGATAGAGGCGGCTTTAGACGACTCCAATGTAGATAGATTTGCCAATTATTTGCATAAACTCAGTAACAGAACTCAGTTTATAGTAATCACTCACAGAAGAGGTACTATGGTAAGTGCCGACAGACTTTACGGCATAACCATGCAGGAAAAGGGCATATCTACATTGGTATCTGTAAATTTAGTAGAAGGAGAGTTATCTGATAATTAAGGAGAAATATTTATGGAAGAGAAGAAAAAAGGTTTTTTCAGTAAATTGGTAGCAGGTCTAAGTAAGACCAGAAACGCTATTGTAAGCAGTATAGAGAATGTATTTTTAGGCTATAATTCCATAGATGAGGACTTTTATGAAGAACTTGAAGAAATACTTATCATGGGCGATATAGGTATAAAGACCTCAAGTAACATAATAGAGGAAATAAAAACCAAGGTAAAGGATCTGCATATCAAATACCCTTCTGAATGTAAGGAGATACTTATAAGCAGCATAAGGGAGCGCATGGAGCTTTGCGAAAGTGCCTATGAATTTGAAAACAGAAAATCCGTACTTCTTATAATCGGAGTAAACGGAGTAGGGAAAACTACTTCTGTAGGTAAACTGGCAGGTCAGTTTAAGCAAGCCGGAAGAAGGGTGCTTGTTGCAGCAGCCGATACATTCAGAGCCGGTGCTATAGAGCAGCTTAAGGAGTGGACATACAGGGCAGGAGTGGATATAATTGCACAGCAGGAGGGTTCCGATCCTGCAGCGGTTGTATACGATGCTTGCAGTGCGGCAAAGGCAAGAGATGTAGATCTGCTTATCTGCGATACTGCCGGAAGACTGCACAATAAGAAAAATCTTATGGAAGAGCTTAAAAAGATCAACCGAATTATTGATAAGGAATATCCGGATGCTTACAGGGAAACTCTTTTGGTATTGGACGGCACTACCGGTCAGAATGCCATAGAACAGGCAAAGCAATTTAGCGAGGTGGCGGATATCACAGGTATCATACTTACCAAGCTTGACGGTACCGCCAAGGGCGGTATAGCGGTTGCTATACAGGCTGAACTTGGACTTCCTGTAAAGTATATAGGAGTCGGAGAAAAAATTGATGATCTTAATAAATTTAATCCGAAAGAATTTGTTGATGCACTCTTTAATATAGAAAAAAGCAGTACTTTGGATGTATAATTTAATAGGGTCATAAATAAATTCGTATATGCAAAAATGTTACAATTAAAGGGGGTATTTATTGCAGCTAAAGTATCATCAAATCTGTAATATAGTTTTGATGAGGATGGCTTTGGAGACACATAATATATACTTTGCTTAAGGTGTAACTGATAAAGGGCACAAAAAAACAGCTTATTAAGAGAAAGGTAGCGGATGGAAAAGTTAACACTGGAGAATTTTAAGAAGGCGGCAGACACAGTAAAGGAAGTTACAGTTGAAACAAAGCTTATACATAGTGAGTTTTTTTCAATGCAATCAGGGAATAAGATTTATTTTAAGCCGGAAAATATGCAATATACCGGAGCATATAAGTTAAGAGGAGCGTATTATAAAATATCAACACTGAGTGATGAGGAAAAAACAAACGGTCTTATCACTGCCAGTGCAGGTAATCATGCTCAGGGACTTGCTTATGCGGCAAAACTTGCAAAGGTTAAGGCTACGGTTTGTATGCCCATGGTAACTCCGCTTATTAAGATAAACAGAACCAAGTCCTATGGAGCTGAGGTTGTGCTTGAGGGTGATGTATTTGATGATGCCTGTGCGGCAGCTTACAGAATAGCTGAAGAGACAGGGGCATGCTTTGTGCATCCTTTTAATGATTTGGATGTTGCCACCGGTCAGGGCAGCGTGGCAATGGAAATCATAGATGAACTTCCGGATGTGGATATACTATTGGTGCCTATAGGCGGAGGCGGTCTAATCACCGGAGTTGCAACCTTGGCAAAATTAATAAATCCCAAAATAAAGATAATCGGAGTGGAGCCGGCAAATGCAGCCTGTATTAAAGCTTCGTTAAAGGCAGGTAAGATAGTAACACTGGATAAGGCGGATACTATAGCTGACGGTACCGCAGTTAAAAGAGGAGGAGATTTATTATTCCCCTATATAAAAGAAAATGTAGATGATATAATAACCATAGAAGACGAAGAACTTATAGTAAGTTTTCTTGATATAGTTGAAAATCATAAAATGATAGCTGAGAATTCAGGACTGCTTACGGTGGCTGCACTTAAGCACCTTGATGTTAAGGATAAAAAAATAGTTTGTATACTAAGCGGCGGTAATATGGATGTAATAACTATGGCTTCGCTTATACAGCATGGACTTATACAAAGAGACAGAATATTTACAGTATCGGTGCTTCTTCCGGATAAACCGGGTGAGCTTGCCAAGGTATCGGCTATACTTGCAAGCGAAAAAGGCAATGTAGTAAAACTTGAGCATAATCAGTTTATAAGTATAAACAGAAATGCAGCAGTTGAGCTTAGACTTACCATAGAAGCTTACGGTACGGATCATAAGAATGCAATAGTAGGCAGATTAAAGCAGGAAGGTTACAGACCGCAGCTTGTCAACGCTAAAGGTGTGTATGTATAGTATGAACCGTTTTAAATAATAATTTTATATAAGAGAACATCTGTTTTTGAAATTTATGTTCTCATGCTGATTTGAAATAGATTACTAATTAGCGTAAGTCATACTATTTTACCGAATTAATGATATTTGAGCCGGTTACTTTTTTTGAAATATTGTAAAATATTCAAAATTCAACTTATAACAGCCAAGGGGATCAATATATGAGTAATGGAAATAAAAAACTGATTATAACTTTTGACACTACCATGGATGCAATAGCATTTGAAAAAGCGTGTAAACCCTATGATATAGGAAGGCTTATACCTACACCACAGGTCATATCGGCAGGTTGCGGTTTTTCATGGAGTATGAAAGAAGAAGATAAAGAAAAAATACTTGAAATAATTGAGAAAGAAAAACTGGAATATGCCGCTATGAAGGCTGTAGAATTATAAATTACCCTTTATCAAAGCTTACTGTTTGGGTAGCCGGATATATGTATAATATAAGACTTGATTTTACATTTGTTTAGTATTTTAGGAGCTTATCTTAAGTAGATTTGAAACCTAATTAAAAACTTTGTTTTGGTAACGATCGATGAGCCGCCTAAACTGTAACTTTAAGTTGATGTAAATTGGTCAAGGGGTAAGGTGCATTAACCGACGATATGGTATTTTGTATATAATCATAAGGAGATATGTTATGCAGGATAAGGAAATGTTAAAAGAAGAGGGAAGTGAAAAGGAAGTTGTTTCTAAAAACTTTATAGAGATGGAGATAGAAAAAGACCTTGAAACCGGAAGATATAAGACGGTCAAGACCAGATTTCCTCCGGAGCCTAACGGATATTTGCACATAGGTCATGCAAAGTCGATAATACTTAACTATGGTTTGGCTAAAAAGTATGGTGGAAGTTTCAACCTAAGATTTGATGATACAAATCCTACAAAAGAAAAGATAGAATTTGTCGACTCAATCAAAGAAGATGTGGACTGGCTCGGTGCAGTATATGATGACAGGCTGTTTTTTGCCTCAGACTACTTTGAAGAGATGTATGAAAAGGCTGTGCTTTTAATTAAAAAGGGTAAGGCTTATGTCTGTGACTTAACTGCGCAGCAGATAAAGGAGTACAGAGGAGATTATAATACTCCGGGAAAGGAAAGTCCTTACAGAAACAGAAGTATAGAAGAGAATTTGAAACTTTTCGAAGAAATGAAAGAGGGTAAGTACGCTGACGGTGAAAAAGTCCTAAGAGCTAAAATAGATATGTCAGCCGGCAATATCAATATGAGAGATCCGGTAATTTACAGGGTTGCCCATATACCCCACCATAACACAAAGGACAAGTACTGCATATATCCTATGTACGATTTTGCCCATCCTTTGGAAGATGCCATAGAGGGAATAAGCCATAGTCTTTGTACTTTGGAATTTGAAGATCACAGACCTTTGTATGAGTGGTTTGTAAATGAATGTGAGTATGAGAATCCCCCAAGGCAGATAGAATTTGCCAAGCTATATCTTACCAATGTTATAACCGGAAAAAGATATATTAAAAAGCTTGTAGAAGATAAAATAGTCGACGGCTGGGATGATCCAAGGCTCGTATCGATAGCGGCACTCAGAAGAAGGGGATATACCAAGGAAGCTATATGGAAGTTCGTGGAGCTGTGCGGTATATCCAAGGCTAATTCCTCAGTTGACTCTGCCATGCTTGAATATTGTATAAGAGAGGACTTAAAGTTAAAGAAATCCCGTATTATGGCAGTGCTTGATCCGATAAAGCTTGTTATAGATAACTATCCCGAGGGTGAGGTAGAGGAACTTGAGATGCCTAACAATATGGAAAATCCCGAGCTTGGCTCAAGAACCATGTCCTTCGGTAAAGAGCTTTACATAGAAAGAGATGACTTTATGATAGAGCCGCCTAAGAAGTACTTTAGACTTTATCCGGGAAATGAAGTAAGGCTTATGGGAGCTTATTTTGTAAAATGTACTTCCTATGAGCTTGATGAAGCAGGTAGAGTCAGCGTAGTTCACGTGGAATATGATAAGGAGACTAAGAGCGGTTCAGGCTTTGAAGGAAGAAAGGTTAAGGGAACTATACACTGGGTTCATGCAGCTACAGCTGTTAAGGCGGAGTGCAGACTTTATGAAAATATAGTTGATGAAGAAAAAGGAAAGCTTGATGAAGAAGGAAACTTAAATCTTAATCCAAACTCATTAACAGTGCTTAAAGATTGCTATATAGAAGGCGGTATTGCCGGTTGCAAGAAGTACGACAGCTATCAATTTTTAAGAAACGGATATTTTTGTGTAGACTGCAAGGACAGTACGGATGAAAAACCTGTATTTAACCGTATAGTAGGTCTTAAGAGTTCATTTAAGTTAAATTAGGAGGGAGATATATGTTTAGTTTTAATCACTTTAATTTTAATGTTCTGGATTTGGAAAAAAGTCTTAAGTTTTATGATGAAGCCCTTGGATTAAAGCCTGTAAGAACATTGGATGCCGAGGACGGTTCATTTAAGCTTATATACCTTGGAGACGGGAAAACCGGTTTTACTTTAGAGCTTACCTGGTTAAGAGATAGAAAGGAAGCTTATAATCTGGGTGATTTGGAATATCATTTGGCACTTGAGACTGATGATATGGAAGCGGCTCATAAAAAACATGAGGAGCTTGGTGTAATTTGCTATGAGAACCACGGTATGGGAATTTACTTTATATCAGATCCTGACGGATATTGGATAGAGATAATACCTAAAAAAGATAGATAAGGCTTTTTAAAAGAGCTTAGGCTTTCGACATTTAATTTTTATTTATAAATTAGATGAAGATGAATACCGACAGTAGCCTGACAGATATACATATATAATATACCAAATGAAAGCTTGCTTTCAGATGTATATTATATATGTATATCTAAGCTACCAAAACTGTAAGCTAAAAATCACATTAATGGAAATCTTCAAATATTTGATCATCAGAATCTTGGAAGCTTTCCTTGATATCTTCTACAGTATCTGCAACTTCTTCTTTGATATCTTTAGCAGTATCTGAGGTATGGTATGCAAAATCCTTGGCACCTTCTTTAACATCTGCGGAAAAAACCTTTACATCTTCTTTAACATTTGAAGAAAAATCCTTAACACCCTCCTTCACATCTGCAGAAAGGTCTTTGGCATCTTCTTTAACATCTGCAAAAGAATCCTTTACATCTTCTTTAAGATCTTTGGCAGTCTCAGCTAAATTATCCTTAATATCTTCAGCTTTCTTTTGTAGGTCTTCTTTGACATCAGTTGCAGCCTCTGCCATATCTTCTTGTGCAAAGTTATTTTTTTGTGTAAATCTTTTGCCCATATCTCCGGCAACTCTGGCTGCAGCACTTGTATTATCAACTATAATATTGCCCACATCCTTAAGTATTTCCTTAGCTGCACCTGCCATACCCTTGCTTGCTTCAAAAGTGTCCTTGGCTGCCATAACAAAGTCATCTTTATCTGAGCTTAAAGCTATATAGTTTCTGTCCTTAGTTGTAGTGGTTTGTGTATCATCATCTTCAAATTCAAAGAAATCATCTTCCAAGTCCTTATGGAAAGATTTGTATTTTAAAATATAAGATATAGCAGTGGTGGCAACAATTCCGAGAGCGGTTAAGGTTACTATCTTACCCAGTAGTTTTTTTGCCATATGAATCCTCCTTGTTAATCATTTAGTTCTTAAGGTAAATTTGTATATTTTATTTACAAGCAAACCCTTATTGATTTCTATATAGACTATAATATAAAACTCATAAAAAATAAAGACATAAATAGAATAAAAAGCTTATATATTTTTAAAAATGTATTTTATTAAACTGCATAATAATTAAATATTAGGCTGTTTTGATATATCAATCGGTGTTATAATTAAAAACAAAGTTTGATTATGATTCTTAAAAGTTAAACTTAACAGAATTTACACATTTAAAATCTTGACAAAAATACTAAACAGGATGTAAAATTGCAAAGGATTTGCGATTTAACATTAGAGAGGAGATTAAATTGCAAAAAGAGTATAATACAAAATTCAAAGAAGAGATGATGCTGTATTTGAAGAAAAACAGAGACAGAAGAGTTTCTGCTTATCAAATATATGAATATATGCAGGAAAATAATATAAAAATCAATCTCACAACCATATATAGGAATCTTGACAAGTTGACTAATGCAGGTAAGCTTTTGAAAGTCAAACATGCAGATGACGGATGCAGTTTATATCAGTATCTGGATGGAGATAAAGAGTGCGAAGAGCATTTGCATATACAGTGTAAAGATTGTGGCGGTATAGTACATATGGATCATGAGGGCATGGATCTTATCAATAAATATGTGCAAAATGAATGCGGATATACTCTGGATTGCAAGGACTCCGTAATAATGGGAAAATGCGATAAGTGCCGAGAAAAAAAATAAGTGGTTGATTTGCTGAATAAATCAGCCCTATTATGGAGGAATTATGAGTAAGTTCAGTTTATTTAAGTGTGCATCAGTTATGTGTGCATCATTATTATTTTTAACAGGATGTGCAACATCTAATTCTACAAACAGTTCCACATCTGCGTCCGTTGAAGCATCAGGTGAGAGCTTGGATCAAAGCTCTTCAGTGGCTGAAGATGCAAAAGATCCAAATAAGAAAATAAGCATAGTTACTACTATATTCCCTGAATATGACTGGGTAAGAGAAATAGTAGGCAATCATGCTGATAAGTTTGAGATAACCTATCTTATGAACAAGGGTGTGGATTTACACAGTTATCAGGCAAGTGCTGAGGATATAGCAAAGGTATCGTCAGCAGACCTTTTTATCTATGTAGGCGGAGAGTCTGATACATGGGCTGAGGATGCCATAGCTGAAGCAACCAACAAAGATATGAAGGTAATTAATTTACTTAATTCTTTAGGTTCCGATGTAAAGGAAGAAGAAGTTGTAGAGGGCATGGCTGCAGAAGATGAGCATGACCATGACCACAGTGAAGAGGCAAAAGACCATGATCACTCTGAAGAGGATAAAGATCATGACCATGCTAAAGAAGGTGAAGAAGTAGAATATGATGAGCATGTATGGCTTTCACTTAAAAATGCTCAAAAGCTTGTTATGGACATAGAGGCTAATATAGAAAGTCTTGATCCCGACAATGCTGCCGACTATGCTGCCAATGCACAGGCTTATGTAAAAAAGCTTGAAGAACTTGATAAGGAATACCAAAAGGCAGTAGATGAGTCAAGTGTCAAGTACATCTTAGTCGGAGACAGATTCCCATTCAGATACCTGGTTGATGATTACGGATTAAAGTACAGTGCGGCTTTTGTAGGTTGCAGTGCAGAAACTGAAGCAAGTTTTGATACTATAACCTTCCTTGCAGGAAAACTTGATGAGTTGGGACTTAAGAATGTAGTTACTATAGAAAATTCCAATCAAAAAATAGCAAAGACAATAATAGAGAATACAAAAAACAAGGACCAGGGACTGGTAGTGCTTAATTCATTGCAGTCCGTAAGTCAAAAAGAAATAGATGGAGGACTTACTTATCTTTCAGTTATGAAAGATAATTTGGAAGTACTCAAGAAAGCACTTACAAACTAATTAAGATTAAGAGGTTTATATGTCATACATTAAATGCAAAGACTTATCGGTAGGCTATGACGGTAACATAGTCAGCCAAGGAATTAATTTTAATTTGGAAGCCGGTGATTATTTATGCATAGTTGGAGAAAACGGTGCCGGTAAGTCTACTTTAATGAAAACCCTACTCGGTTTGATCCCTAAATTATCGGGAGAGATGGAGTATGGTGAGGATTTAAGTAAGAGTGATATAGGTTATTTGCCACAGCAGACGCTTTTGCAAAAAGATTTTCCGGCTTCGGTCAGGGAAATAGTTTTATCGGGACATATAGGTAAGGGAAGCTTACATTATAGTCGTATACAAAAGCAAATAGCAAGAGAGAGTATGGAATATATGTCAATATCAAATTTGGCAAATAAGTGTTATATGGATCTATCGGGAGGACAAAAGCAAAGAGTACTGCTTGCAAGAGCACTTTGTGCAACATCTAAGCTGATACTGCTTGATGAGCCGGTAACGGGTCTTGACCCTAAGGTTACAACCGATTTTTACAACCTTGTAAAAAAACTGAATGATGACGGTATATCTATAATAATGGTTTCCCATGATATAGACAGCAGTATAAAATATGCAAGTCATATACTGCATATAGCTGAAAAACAGCTATTTTTCGGAGAAACAAAAGACTATATTGATAGTCAGGCATATAAGATATTCGGAATTATAGAAAACAGCAGGTAAATTATGGGCGTATTAAATATTATAGAGAAGTTAAGATTTTACATGAGCTATCCGTTTGTTGTATATGCTTTGGTTGTAGGAGTATTTATAGCACTTTGTTCTTCTCTTTTTGGAGTAAGTTTAGTCTTAAAAAGATTTTCATTTATAGGAGACGGTTTGTCTCATGTGGCATTTGGGGCTATGTCGGTCTCAGCAGTGTTAAACCTTGCAAATGATACACTGCTCACAATGCCTATAACGATTTTAGTGGCAATAATCCTCCTTAAGCTCGGAGAGAATGCCAAAATCAAAGGAGATGCTCTTATTGCAATTTTATCGGTAGGTTCACTTGCAATAGGGTATATGCTTGTCAATATGTTTTCATCCTCTGCCAATGTATCGGGAGATGTGTGTACCAGCCTTTTCGGCTCTACTTCCATACTTACACTTACAAAGACAGAAGTTATAGTTTGCATTACTATGTCATTAGTGGTAATATCTTTATATATAGTATTTTACAATAAGATATTTGCAATTACTTTTGATGAGACATTTGCCAAGGCGACAGGAGTCAATACGGAAAGGTATAACCTCTTTATAGCAATTATTATAGCTATAATTATAGTGCTTGGAATGAATCTTGTAGGTTCATTGCTTATTTCAGCCTTAATAGTATTTCCGGCGCTTTCTGCTATGAGACTGATGAAGACTTTTAGGGCAGTAGTTATATGTTCGGCTGTTATGTCAATAATATGTGCTTTACTTGGTATACTGTCATCCATACTTTTGTCAACTCCTGTAGGTTCAACAATAGTACTTGTAAATATTATATTGTTTATATTATCAAGTATTATAGGGAAGGTAATTAGGTAATGTTTTTAAAAAAATTATATACTTATTGCATACTTATGCTTGTAACTGCAACTGTTGTATCGGCTTGTTCTCCAAGAAAGGGAATACTGCCAAGCAACAATGTATCTGCAATAATGGAATCTAAAATAGCTCAGGAAAGTGAAACGAGCTCTGCCGCACAAGAAAGCAGCAGTGAGACTGTCGAAACAAGTTCCGCTGCCGAGAGCACGGTTAATCCGCTCCTACCTGAGTTAAAGCCTACCAATAAAGACGGTATAGATTATGATCTTACAGCTATGGACGGTGACTTGGTATATGCCAGTGTATACCAAATGATGGTTGATCCCGAGGTTTTTGAAGGCAAGGTGATCAAGATGTCCGGCAGATACTATGCAAGTTTCTATGAGCCCAATAACAGGTATTACCATTATGTTATTATAGAGGATGCTATGGCTTGTTGTGCTCAGGGTATGGAATTTGTTTGGGATGACGGAAGTCATGTATATCCGGATGAGTATCCTGAAGATAACACCTATGTGGAGGTTGTCGGTACATTTGAGACTTATACGGAAACTGACGGACAGACTTATTGCAGGCTAAAGGATGCAAGTTTTAAAGTTTTAGATAATAAGAATCAAAGTTAAGTATAGTAAAGATTATAAATTAAACTGCCATACTAAGGAGATCAGTTGAAGAATTTCTTAGTATGGCAGTTTTTTTGTATGTAAGAGGAAAGGTAAGATTGGCATAACTTACCGTAAACCTATTACCTTAGAGGATAGGGATAGAAAGGTAAATTGCGTATGACACCATATATAAGCAGCATGGCTATAATAATTATCAAAATTATATTCTCCACTTTACCTGTCTTAGCCTGACCTGATTTTAGATATCTCAGAGTGAAAAAAAGTATGTATATGGCAAAAAACGGTGAGAGAATTGTAAGCAGTTGGTTGTACCTGAAAGCAAGCGGTAAATCACCATGCATCATAGCTATACCCATTCTGGTAACTCCGCAGCTTGGACAGTTAAGTCCCGTTATAAGCTTAAAGGCACAGGGCACGGGTATATGAAAACGCATAGATAAAAAGCAGGTCAAAGCAAAAAGAAGTGCCAGACCTGCTGTTTTTAATACTGTTTTAATTCTTTGCCGAATCGCCATATTTCGCATATGCAAGTTTGTTGACATCATCTTGAAGTATTCCATAAGACACTACACTAAGACAGAATATAGCCAACAGACAGTAAAGAACACCTGAATTAGAGGTAGGCAGACCTAAAGACATCTTTACCCTGTCAAGCCTCTCACCGGCTCTATAAAGCCAAATAAGCCCATAAATACCACAAGTTATAAATGAAAGTAAGAATACCATAGCACCTGATGGTGCCTCAGGCTCATCACATAAGCAATTAACTTCATTTACAAGACATATAGTCCAGTAAATACCATAAATACCGCAAGTAACAATACTTAGAATGATAGCTACTACAATATCCCTTTGTTTTACAACACCCATAAAAAAACTTCCTTTCTACCAATATTTACCTAGATGATTATAATATATATATACCAATTAGACAATATAGGCAAAGAAAAGTGAAAGAATATATAAATAAAAAAGATATAAAAGTAACAAAAAACATATACAGAACTAAGAAAAATAATTGTGGGGAAATAATTAAACTATAAGAAGACTGCCGGTAAATGCACTATTACTCTTAGTAATCATGGAGTGGCAAAAGGGTACACAGAAGAATATTGATTCTCAGAATTAACTTGAGAGCTTAAGTAACAATGAGTATCCGTTAAGTGCACAAAAGAGTTTTTGTCAGTATTTTCCGGGTAAATAATATTGTTAAAAACATAAAAACAGTACTTTTGGGTGCTGTTTATTTTGTTAATAAATGCTAAACTTAGGTCAAGAAATTGTATAATAAAGCAATAAATAGTACAGATAGGAGGCATAAATAGTATCAAGTTGAAAGTAAAATAAAAAGTAACAGAACAAAAAATAAAACTGAAACAAAGGAGATATGTATTAATGAAAAAAATGTTTACAAAAGCGTTGGCAGCGATATTAACACTTTCTATGCTGCCGCTGCCTAAAGGGTTAACCTCATAGGGACAGAGAAAATAGAAAATAATAAGAACTTGGAAAGGAGGTAATTCTCATGTCAAATACGAAAAGAACAGGACAAACAGCCCTTTATGAGCGTTTAAGTCGTGATGATGAAATGCA
>ERZ772772.160-NODE-160-length-40994-cov-5.031168_pt1 | contig 40994 bp, 53 predicted proteins | sample MGYA00511484_ERZ772772 | MGnify/ENA primary metagenome ERZ772772 (study PRJEB29015, sample SAMEA2737913) | human oral metagenome | biome: human oral; feature: human-associated habitat; material: dental | place: China | collected 2088 ... | reverse complement strand
TATAGCCACTGCATAATATGCGAAGAGAAAGAACCCTACCCATTGTGGGTAGGGGTGATAGAGGGTTAGTTCTTTCCCCTCCGCCCAAAGATCTTGTCGGCTACGACTTTGACAAGCCAACAGATTCCGATATACGGAAGCAGCTGCCAAAGGCCCACGATAATGATGATCAGAAGGGCAAGGAGGATGATTTCAACGAACATGGTAAATCCTTTCTCTAGTTCATTATAGCCACTGCATAATATGCGAAGAGAAAGAACCCTACCCATTGTGGGTAGGGGATGGGGTCAGATACGAACTCTGGTTATCAACCCGAACGCTTTCGTTGCGATTATCGACAATCGTTCGAAGTTCATGACGAGCAGAATCCCTGCGAGTGAGCTACCAGCGCTGACAAGAGCAGCTTTATCGACAGGCGGTGAGGCCGGCTCAATGCCGACTTTGGCGCCTGCCAACACAGACAACTGGTTGACAGCGATAGCATACTCTTCTCCCGCAGGATCGAGAGTCGCCATGTAGTCGAGGTGGTCTTCGATCCGCTGCGAAAGCAGTGAGGGCTTTTTCTGAATGAGTTTCATTCTATCTCCTTTCATTATACCAACTGTAGGTATAGCGAAAAAATATAACCCTACCCATTGTGGGTAGGGGTTAGGGTTAGATTTGAAATTCGATTATACTAGGCCAGCTGCCAGTAAGGTGTGACACCATTCGATTTCCTGTGAAAATGTGACACGTATGCGGGTAGTAGCGAGGCTTCGACTCGATATAATATACCCAAGAGGCATAGGTCACGAGCTGAATGGCATGCTGGTTGAGATACAGCTGTGTTTTCAGATCACGGACCTCGGCCTCGAGAGCTTGTCTCTGTCGAAGTGCGCGGATCGCCACATAGGCGAGCACGATCACGGAAATGATGAGAACCACGATGATAACAGGCATGGTAAATCCTTTCTCTATTTCATTATAGGCGATGTTTAGCTGACGAGAAAAAAAAATAGGTAGCCATTGTACACCGTACGACAGCTACCTATTTGTGGTCACTTCACCTTGAGAGTGACGATCTGTCCCGACTCGGGGGCTTCTTTCAGCTCGAGAAGGGCGTTCTCACCAAGACGCATTCGTCCGTCGATCCCGAGGTCATTCTTGTTGTAGTGAACCTTGGATACACCAAGGATCACGCCAAAGAGAGTCATCAGCACGAACAGCGTGCTGTTCACCTCAGACGCCAGCGGCCAGTGCCAAAGGGCCGAGAGACCCGTATATGCGGCCCCAATGGCCGGAAGAACGACCAGGTTTGCCCACTTCAGGGTGTCATAGACAGCCGTCGGGAGCAGCGCCTTAAGAGGGGAGTCGGGAAGTTCAGCGGTCTCACCGTGCTGCGGGGTTTCGCTCATTGTGATGTCCTTTCATGTAGTCGACATCCATCACCATTGCTCGGCCATGGATGGGTAGTTCGGCCACTTCGGCCATTATTTTCTCGGCGAGCCCGTTGCCGCCGAAAGTGGAATATGGTCCATAGAGATACTTGTTGAGATCGTGGTATTCATCCTTGGCGATCCAGCCACGCTCGATGTACTTGAGCCCCTGATCCACAATTCGATCATGAGCCAACCCCAGCAATAGCTTGGTTTTAGCATCCCGCTGATCGTCTTTTTTTTGGATAAAAGCCCAGAATCCAGCTGACGCCGCCAGGGCGCAGATCAATGCTGTAACCACCTGCACGACCCCCGCTAGAACAAAACTGAAAATCTCACCCACGTCACGACCTGCCAATCAGGAAGTACGGTCGCACGTACAGGGATGTATTATTGATATACCATGCATCGGGCATTCCTGATTTAGTAACACCACAGGCTACAGTATTGGATTTGAGGTTTCGTGTCCAATATGGTTCATTACAGGCGCGTTTCCATGGTGCCAGACGGAACAAGTCGAACTGCCCCTCGAAGTATCCTGCCTCGTGCTGGGAAAACTGACCGTTCCAGGTTCGACCAAACAGCTGCGTTTCGGTTGGCAGCCCAAAGTGCTGCACTACGAATTCACTGCGTGTCACGCTACCGCCTGTCAGGCCACTAGACCAACGCTCGGATATACCTGGCACATATGGATCAAAACCGCTAGCGCTCCAGGCCGGCATGGCATTCGCCCAATCGGTCTTCGTCCACAATCCAAGCCTGGACCCTTTATACCCACTGGAGATGTTGTCGGATGTCGAGTATTGAGACTTGAATGCGACTTTCTCGGGCATGACTACTACATGGTGGAAGTCCGCAAGGCAGCAGTCTGTTCCTACGACCACGTATGGAAAATCCCCAAGCTGCCAATAGCTTCCGACGCCGACAGTCACAAACTTTCCACTGTGAATGTCGTCATACTGCTCTGCGGTAATCCGAGATCCAAGGGAATTGTTACGCAGCCCACCTTTAGCCTGGGTCTTTTCGAGGACCTCTACCCTCGGAATCAAGGCCGCCGCTTTAGCTGCATTTGTCTCCGCCGTGGTCAGTCGCACCTCATACTGCTGGGCTTTATCGAGGGCGGTCTGGGCCTTGGTAGCCACTCCTTCTGCGGTAGCTCTTGCGGATGCGGCATCAGAAGCAGCCTGCGTGCTGTTCGTCAAGGCGGTCTGTGATTTACTCTCGGCGGATGTTGCTTTGTTGAGAGCCTGCGTAATCTGTGCGACGTTCGGAGAGTTTCCTAGAGACGCCTCCGCCTCCTGAAGCCATGTCATGAACTGGGTCTTCGCATCACCTGCGGTTTTGAGGTCCTTCTCAACCTGCTCGACTGCTTTCTGGGTAGTCTGCTGGAGACTCGAAACCATGGAATTCAGAGAAGTAACCACCGCATCCACCGAGATCGTCTGGAGCGGGCCCGTGATGTACGGGCAATCGGTTGTGCCCACAGCGATCTGAATATCGGCGCCACTAACTGACGCCGCATTTCGTGGACGACGAATCCACGCAATTGGCATCTCATAAATGAGTGCGTCTCGCTGGAGGGTGGGTTTGACAGCCGATGCTGCCGCTACACCCTGGAGATACTCGATGGTGTTTGCCCTGACATCCTGCCGCTTGTTAAAGCGCAGCACGATTGCATCGTAGCGTTCCATAGTTCCAGAGCTGTTCGGTTGCACCGAGACATCGTAGTCCCCAGAGTTATCCAACCAGGTCCCCCGGCACCATGCACGGCCGGCTCTGACCCTGACGGTAGAGCCACCCACAGCATCACACCGAAGCGCTTGACCCACGGAGTGAAACACCCCATCAGATATGATACCGGTGAAGAGCTGCCCAAATTGCTCAGCACTATAGGTTCTGTCGCTGCTTACGGCATTGAAGAATCCACTAGTTACAGCCATAAAGGCCTCCTTTCATGTCCGCGGCATAGGCTCGAGACGAGGATAGCCACGATATCCTTGATCAGCCGTCCAAGCATGTGTATATTCCAGCACTCGACAACGCTGCTGTTTGTCTCGGACGCCGAGCATGACCCAGTCTCCGAGATAGTAATGCCCTGTATCGCCATACACCCATACATTGTTCGTGGGCGCCTCACCCTCGATTTGATCGTACAGTTTGTGTTCATAAATATAGCCAAGGCCATAGGACGTAAGCGACTTTTTCTGCTCATATGTTTGAAAAGCCGCTTTGGTCCATGTGATCTGCGGCTGAGTTACGCCCTCACGTCGTCGAATCCCATTTGGCGCTCCATTATCCACCTCGAACCACACGGAAGCATTGGCATCATCATGCGCCCCATGAAGGTATACATACCCAATATTACGGTGCTTCTGAAGGTCCTTTTCGTAGACCATATTGACCAAAGTCTTAGTCGTGTCTGTGAAAAATACAGGATTTCCAGACCCCTTGCCGGTAAGGTCTCTGGTTCGGTAGAAGTTGATTGCCAATTGATTCTCTTCGTGCAACCTTGTGCGGAGACCATTCTGATGATACCGCGCCACATACAGTAGAAAATCATAAAGAGTTTTGCCATCGGGGGCATAGTCAATATAATTTCGCATATGGTCCGGCGAGTCCATGATGAATTGCGGGATTTGTCGAGCGGCCTGGGCGTCCTTCCCGACCGTCCAATCCCACGCCTGCTCTAGCAGGCTATATGCAGGAACACCATATGGGAACGACATCTCCTTGAGAATACGCTGTTCGAGGACCACTTCCGCAGATCGACCGGTCAATGTCACATATGGATCCGAGCGAGTCCCCTCGTACCGAACTTTCTCGATCAACATGGTCTCGGTGGAGACTGGCACCCTGAGAAACTTCCCAAGGTATTCATCAGCGGCAGAGAGTGCCTCAAATGCTCCGCCCCACAGCCGCATTTCGAATTGCCCAGGATCTTGGTACCGCTCGGTCCAGATGAAGGAATTCCACTGATGTTTGGCGATCGCTCCTGTGGGGGTCAGGTTGTGATCCAGCACCTTGGCAAAATCGATGTCTCTTGTAGCCATGCTAAACCCCCAAGAACAGCGGACTATACATCATGTCCATCGCAGAAAATGATAGGATCGGGGTATTATACGTTGTCCGGACTTCCAACTGGTTCTCACCTGGGTATAGCTTCGGCCATACGGACCCAAACTCGACCATTCCTGTAACCAGTACTCGCTGCCCGTTATTTCTCCACACAACGGCATATAGATTTTCATCTCGCGCGTCAACCTCGAGAGTGTCCCCAACACCGGGCGTATAATTCATTATTCGCTTGTAGATGTTGAAGTCCATTTTCCATTCCCCGCCAACCTTGTGGTTGATTATGCTGACGGTTCCTGGGTTGTCCTTGAGCGCGAATCGGAACAACGCCCCAACTGGTGCGTCCCCGAGATAATCCACCGTCATGATAGAGGACCGGGTCGTATCGCCAAACACTTTGTCGGGGGGCGTCGAAATTGGAAATGTAAACTTAGACGTTACAGCAGTAAAATCGGTGCCACCAGACGAATACGCTTCAACTTGACGGAAGTATGGAAATGGGCAGATCAGCGAGACCTGCACGGTCTGTATAGGTGTAAATATACCAGGAGCGACGCTCTCCACATAGGCGTCAATGGTATATGTCCGGGCTGCCGTGAGAACATTCACCAATACTTTCTCTTTAACTGGAAATGCTCGGTATAGCACTCGGCGACGATCTTGTGGGTCGGACTCCGGTAGTACGAACGACGCCACGATATTTCGTGCGCCGGTCTTGACCCCTGTAAAGAGCCCGCCGTCCACATTGTAGACGCCCTCCATTGATATCTCGGCCTTGACCGGACCAATTCCATCAATTTCGGTAACGATTATACCGTTGGCGGAAACGCCCTCGAGTGGGAAATCGTAAGTTTCTCCACGAGCATTGCGAACGGCGAGCCCTTTAATCATACGGAAGCCTCCTCAAGTTGTCGGAGCTGGTTTCGAGTCTGACGGTAGATTGTCATGGAATCCAACGTCTCTGGAGAATGATTGTGCTGCTCGAAATGAACATTGGTTACCTTGGACGTGACTGGCGGTTCTTTATCCGAAAGCGTCTGAATATTCCTAGCTCGCGCCTGTTCCAGATTTGCATTCTGGGCGGTTACGGGAATTGGTGTAGCTCCAAATATCTCAGGGAGTGTCTTCGCATCTTTTCGAACATCGTCCAAATTGAGTACAGGAGTAATTTCGGGCCGCATAGACATGTCTATGTCATCGAAACTCATGTTTCCGAAGCACTCGTTAACAGCATCCACAAGCTCTTGTGATACACCATCAACGGTTCGCTGCGCGTCCGGAGCGCCATCTTCAAACCCGACACCAAAGCCTTGAATCGCGTACTTGCCAATCTCTGCAAATACTCGAGACGGCGACTTGATCCCGAGCATGCCTTTGACCCCGTTGACGATGCCTCCGAAGAAGTCGCTGACCTTCTTGCGGATCCAGTCGGCGACGCCAACGATACCTTTCCAGATACCCTCGACAATGGCTTTACCAATGCCAAGAAGGAACTCGCCAATGCCAAGGAGTGCTGCGCCAATTCCATCAACGAGTGCCTTGAATATGGCCTTTACGAGCCGACCGATGGCTTCGAACAACGCGTTGTGGTTTTCATCAATAGCTTTAGCGAGGCCGTTGATGAATGCGATTGCCACCTTGAATGCACCATCAACTATCTTTGGAATTCCATTGGCTAGTGCTTGCAGGAATTTCGAAATAGCATCGACAGCTACCTCGACAATCTGGCCGATGTTGTCCCGCAGAGAGGTCAGGAATGCGAGGATGAGATGGAATGCTGTATCCACAATCTTCGGGAGAACAGTCATCATACCATCGCACAAAACCACAATTGCGGTGACTGCCATTTCCACAAGGCCTGGAATGTTGTCTACGATGGCTTGGGTGATGGCGCCAATCAAAGTGGACATAGCATTCCGAATTGGCTCCTGGTTGTTCGAAATGACTTCTGCCATTTTGACCAAACCGACAGCCATCTGCTCCAGGAAGTACGGAACCATGGAGATCAGACTTGTGAATGCGGCAGTTAGCACGCTGATGCCGGCTGCTCCAGAAACACCCAGCATGCCAAGACCAATTGCAAGGAGGGTGATTCCAGCGCCCGCAATAGCCACAGCAGCCGCAAAGCCCATGAGCGCAAGCGCAAGACCCTGCATTGCAGGTATGACAGGTTCAAGAAGCTTGGCTGCGAGACCGAGAACCGCCAGTGCGGCTGCCAATGCGAGGACGCCAATTGTTACGACGACCCATCCAGCATTTCCGAGCATGAGGATCACAGGAACCAACATGCCAAGCGCAATGGCCAGCAGAATCATGGACGAAGCGACCTTGGGGTTGACCTTGGTCTTGGCCATGATAGCCAGTGCGAGCGACATGGACATTAGCATAGCTGCCAGGGCAGTTACCCCAACAGTGACCTTGTCCACGTCCATCTCGCCAAGGGTCTTGACCGCGTAAGCGACTGCCAGAACACCCGCAGCGACAAGCGCAAACCCAGCACCACCATGCAGGGCTTTCTTCTTGAGCCTCTCGAGTGTCCCACCAACTGCGAGCATGACTATCATCAGAGAAACCAGGCCCTGTTTGATGACTTCGGGCTTCATGGTCCCAAAGCGCTCAACAGCGGAGGCCAGTCGCTCCATCGAAATGGCAAGTGCAATGATGGCCAGGCCGGACTTGGCCGCGGCTTTTCCATTCCCAGCTAGCCGAATGAAACCACCAAGGGCTACCAGAAGAGCGGTTACAGATATGAGCCCCTGAGTGAGAACCCCCAGGTCCATCTTACCGAAATGCTCAACAGCCTTGACCATAATGAGAATCCCGAGTGCGAGCGCTGTAATAGCGACCCCCGCCTCAAGGCTCATCTGAGAATCAAAGTTCTCAACAAATGCCAGGACCAGGGTTAGGATAGTAGTGAACGCGATCATACCCTTGACTAGAGAACCAAGCTTCATATCGCCGAGGGTCTTGACAGACTCAGCGAGCACCCGAATGGCTATGCCAAATATAACAAGGGCCGCGGCTCCTGCGGCCATCCCCTTTGTGTTCCTGACCATGTTCTGCATGACTTTGGTCAGGGACTTCAGAAGGGTCTTGGTAGCTATGAGACCCTTGGTAAGACTCCACCAGTCCTGCTCGCCCATCTTACGGACGGCACCAGCAAGAATGGTTATGGCCGTAGCCATTAGAATCATACCTGTGGCAGCTTGGGCAAGACCCCCTAGACCATTGTCCTTGTTGAACTTGCTGTACCATGCCATCATCCCGAAGACCTCCGCCAGGAGGACCGATATGGCGGTAAGCCCCACAGTAAGCTTAACTGGGTCAATCATAGCAAGCAGCGCGACAGATGCTGCAAGCACACCCAGGGCCGCTGCTATCAAGAGAAGCGTCCGAGCCTTGACCTCGCCGGTCAATGCCTTGAGATGGTTCTTGACGGCATCCATAACCGCCCCGAACTTCTCAATTATCTCGTTTACTTCCTTAATGCCTTTCTTGACCTTTTTGGTGATGCCAGACAGGTTATGCACCAGCGAAATCAGCATCGCGCCGATCCCGGCGCCCATGGTAAGGTTCAGGGCGGCCATGAACTGGTTCATACCAAGTTCTTCATCGCCGCTCTTAAAAAAGGTCTTCAGATTTTCGCCAAACTCTTTGACTTTATCCCAAGCCTTCTGGAGCCAGGCGCCGATCTTCTCAGCAGCGCTCTGCACCTTTCCGGCAAAGGCCGTTATACGCTCAATTGCTTCGTTCTTAAGGCCGTCGGCTCCTTGGGCCGTATCACTACCGATCTTGGCGAGCTGCTCGTTGACTCCATCCGCAGTCTCTTTGGCCTTCGGGATCAATTCATTCTTGAGTGCTACGAACTTATTAGCCGTATCGGCAAAGAATGCGCCCATTGCTTCTGCGACTGGTGTGAGTTTTTCAATAGCGGCTACGCCAAAGTCGATAATGGCCTGGCGCGCATTCCGAATCGCATTCATGAAGACATCGCCTTCGCGAATGCTAGCCCGGAGCCCGGTCACCCAATCGGCAAGCCCTGCGATCCATTCAAGAATGCTCCCATGGCCCTTGGGGAGAAGATCCAACATCTCCCCAATGAATGTCCCGAACGCCAATCCAACAGTGCCAACAAGGTCACTGATGATCCCGAGAATCGAGAACAGTCCAGTAAATATACGCTGGAGTTTAGCCGCAGTCTCGCCAGTGGGCTTCAGCTTCGACGTCAGATACTCAAGCGCCTTAGATATACCAGCAAGGGCTTCTCCAGCTTTGGCTGGGGGAAATACCGTCTGCCAGGCATTCTGGATCGGGCCGAGGATATTTCCAATGCCATCCAGAATGTTCTTCAGGGTTTGGACCATGGCGGTCCGCCCCCCTGCGTCTTTCCACGTCTGGAGCATCAGATTTCGAGCGTTACTCATCCCGTCGATCACAGGGGAGAAGTAATTATTGAGCCAGGTAAAGAGTTCCTTGGCTTCCTCGAAGTCGCCGAGAATGATGCGGAAAGACTGGGCCCACCCGGACCCAACAGCTTCTTTCAGAGTGTCAAACAGCTGCGTGGCAGTCTTGACCTCTGTGGCGGCCTTGAAAGCTGTCTGACCAAGCTTCTCGTAGTACTCAGCCTGAGACTCTGTAAAACCTTTGGCCATCAAGTCGGCCTTGGTCATGGAGCCGGTCATGACGTCCAACGCCTGGGTGAGAACATCTGAAGAAAGCCAGCCACTCTTCAGAGAGTCTCGGAACGAGCCATTCTTGAACATCGCCTTGGACTTCTTGTCCAGCTTGTCAATGGCTCCGGTCGCGAGAGCTGTGTCCTTGAGTAGCTTCTGGAACTGTTCGCCACCCATGCCCGCGTTAACCACGGAGTTCCAGTCCTGGAGCCCGACTCGACCAGCGGCCAACGCCTGGGAAAGCTGGTACATCGCGGTCGAAGCTTGCTGACTGTTCGACCCAGAAAGGGCCGCCAGGTTGGCAATACCTTTGATCGCTTTTGTTGCAGGCTCGAGCTTGACACCGGCCGCAGTGAACGTGCCGATGTTCTTGGTCATCTCGGTGAAGTTGTAGATGGTTTTATCGGCGTACGTGTTCAGATCGTCCAAATACTTATTGACCGTCTGAACATTCGTGCCTTCCTTCAGGGTGTTAGCCAGAATAGTCTGAACTGCACCCATTTGGGTCTCGTACTCCCGGAAACCATCCATGATGGGATCAAGAGTGAGGGCCTTGAGAATTCGACCGCCGGCGTCAATCGCCTTATTGGTTACATTCGTGAGCGCGGTAATCGCTACAACGTCGAGAGCACTGAACTTTTCTTTGATGCTGTCGAGCGCCCCACGAATCCCTTCCATTTTGACATTACCGAGCTTGTCCGCTGACGCAGCTGCCTTGTCAAAGTTCAGGGACTGATTGAACTTGGAAAGGGAAGCGCTAGTTTGCGCAATGCCTTGTTCGAATTGCTTATTGTCGAACTTCATTGCGACTACGCGGTCTTCAATCTTACTCAACTGACGACACCACCTTCCAGACGTCTTCCGCTATACGATCCATAATTGGTTGGATCGCTGGGTTGATGTAATCCCGCCCCTTTACATACCCGCCAGTACCAGTCCCATGGCCATACTGGAGAATCACCGCGATCGGGACACCTTGGACCACGTTGGTGTTAGTCCACACGATTGAGTAAGTCTTTCCTGACTGCTTGACCTCATACCCCCAAGACCCGGCGGTCTTTCCCGAGTCCTTTGGGGTAGCGGCGGACAATGCACCCACACCCATTGACCCATAGACTTTGAGCCGTTCGATAATATTAGGACGCGCAAGCTTCGCCAAGAACTTCTGAGTTTTACTGAAGTCTCCCTGGGAGGTTACGTAGAGCATTTACTAGAACCCCCTTTTAGCGGCCTCCGCTCGTCGCTTGGCATTGATCTCCCGATACTGCCGAGCAACCTCATCTTTCGAAAGTTTCTTCTTGTTTGGATTGTTGTTGATGGAACAAACCCGAATCAGCGTTATCAGCCGATTAAGATTCCATCTCTCGCACTCAAAAGGTATCTGGAGAGCAACCATCCAGGAGTATATAAGCTCCGACGTGATAATCTGAGAACTTGACCCGTGGCCTCTTGAGTTGATTGTAGTCGCCGTGTGTGGGTTCTCAAGATACGCCTGGAGTTTCTCCAGGTGCTCGTCCCGGAGCCCGGCTAGATCTAGCCGGGTAATTGGAGTCTCTGACATACATGTGATGTAGTCCATCAGCTCGTCATTTGTCAAGTCCTTGGCGTTGACAAATGGTTTACAATGGACTGACTCCCATTTTGAAAGAGAAAGCAGCGAGTGCTCCAGCTGGAGGGTCACTGCCGGGGTAATGATGAACCGGCTTGTCGCTTCATCGAATAGTCTTCCCCCAGAAATCTCTAGCTGGAGCAACGCCGCCACCTCCTTTCAGTTACTGAAGAAGAGTCTTGATCTCATCCGGCAGGAGAAGCTTCGGTTCGGTACCAGTCCCAGTGTCACCCTTCCCGTACAACGCCTCCTCCAGCTTAGTCCACTTCTCCTTCTCGACCTCCGTCGAGCGGATAACGATATGCGCCGTGGGCTTCATCCCCGTGACGTTAATCGGCTCCGTGTCGAAGCTCCAAGACAGGGCGGCAGGCTCGGGAGACTCGTTGACTGTCTCACGGTCCTTGGATGACGGGGACGCAGTCGCGCCGTAGACGAGATGGATCTCAGTACCATGGTCAGTGCCATCGGTATCGTTTCCAATCAGAGTACGATAGCAGAGCCCAAACTTCTTTCGAGTCTGCTGCGTAGCCATGACCCCCTTGGTAATTTCGGCCATTCCATCACACTGGTCGAATTCCTTGGGCGAGTAAAACGCCTCGATCGTTCCCTTGAAGGTTTCCGTCGAGATGATGTTTGCGTACACTCGGTTGTCCGCGTACTTCTTGTTGGACTCGGCGCCCTCTGGGCTTTCGGACACCTTGGTCAAACCGGACCAGGCCACTCCATCCTGATACTTGCCGGCTTCACCCATGACATAAAGTACGCCACGGTCGACACCAACACTATACAGTCTCTTGGTATCCTCGTCCCACTTCAGTGCACCCTTGGCCATCAGGCCTCCTTCCTATCGGTGCAAATATACAACATCATGATAGATATTATTGCTGACATAATGCCTGGCGAAATCCGCACCTGGCAAACATGCGATTTTCTCCGACAGGTCGCTGTCGGGGTCTTGATACATAACAATGACTTGGTACCTGGTATTAACCAGGTATGCTATATTGTCAGCCCGTACCGGGCGGATGTCCTGCTTGTAATACACGATGCAGGGATAGGACATCTTAACGGTGGGCGGGGGTTGAAAGTATACCTTGTCAGTTCCGAGCACACTTTTCAACTCTCGGTGAAGATCAAGCCGGCGGGTCATTGTACACCTTCCCAATCGTCAACTCAAGCCTTGGGTAGACCAGTTCTGCATAGGAAACTTTCCATTTGGCCCCCGCCCACGTTATATACCTGATGGCGGCAAAGTCATCTTTCAGAATTCTCGGAAGTATGACCGAGATGGTGTTGGATAGTACGAGATCATCATTGAGCGTTTCGCTACCGTCAAACCGACGGGCGCACCGCTTGATGTCGCCTCTCGCATATACTTCCTCCACCTTCTCGACCCATACACCGGGGGCTTTCTCCACCGTAGTGACATAGCCTATCTTTCCGCTAAACTTTGCCATTTTGACCTTTCTTAGGCCTGAGCCATCTCCAGGACCATAGCCGACCCCGGACGGACCAGCGCGCCGGACATACGAGTCTCCAGCAGGTACTTCTCCTGGTTGAAGTCCAGATCGAAGTCATCGAAGAAGGAAATCTGACCGCCCTTGTTGGTGCCCGTGGTGTAGTCCTGAAGATTGACCACGATCGCCTTGAGGTCATACTTCTTGGCATTAACCTCGCGCTCCAGCTTTTCCATGACGGGGACACGAACAATCTTGGCCACACCGATAGCCGAGGCCAGAGCAGCTTCCGTCTCGTACAGGCGGCGTCCGATCTGATCCTTCTGGAGCAGAAGGTCGGTGACGAACTTGCTCGGGGCGTACATGGTCGGGTTGCCGGAGCCGCGATAATCATCCAGACCACGAATCAGGGCCTCGACGCATGCATCGGGCTTGGTATCCTTGGCGACCTGGACCTTGTACGAGTACAACTCGTCATCCTTCCAAATCGGTCGGATGTTGTCCTCACTGATCTTGTCGTCATCCGTGATCTGCCGACCATCCCCGACAAGAATCGCCCTGGCGATTTCCTCATCCAGCATCAGACGCATCTCGCCCTTGATCCAGGCAATCACGTCAAAGTCAGTGATGTCCAGGATGTCATCCCGGTCAAGCTTCTGCTTCTTGTAGATCGTCTTCGGATGGGTGACCCGGTGCAGAAGAGTGAAGACTTCGTCCTTCTTCTTGGTTCCGGTCTTGTAGCCTTTTGCCCGTGCATTGTCAGCGGTGATATCCGCCAGAATGGTCTTGATCTTGGTAAAGGGCGCATGGCGAGTACCGTTCAGAACACCAGCCACCCATTCCATCCGCCGAGAGATGAACTCAGGGGTGTTCCACAGAGTCTTTGCATCCGGGAACAGAGTGTTGATATCCTTGATGCCATAGTCATTTGCGTGCGCAAGGAACGATTCGGACAGTTTGATATGCCGGTCCTGCGCAGACTTCAGGACGGTCATGAACTGATCATGGATCAGCGTCTGCGACGGAGCCTGAGTCGCTGATCCCTGGAAGATGTTGTGGGTCAAAGTAGATCCTTCCTGTGGTTTGTCAGCGGAGTGCTCCGCTTTGTCAGAGGGCTCTTCGGACTTCTTTTCGTCCTGGCCAGAGTCCTCCAAGGCCTGAGTGATGAGATAGGCGACAGCATTCTGCTGCTTCTCGGACATGCTATCGATGACGTCCTGGATGGTTTCATCATCGTCATCCGAGTCGGATGGGTCCTCAGGTTCGCCATGCGTCAGCAGCTCACCAAACTGAATGATAGCCGCGTCCTCCACCTCGTCCGAGAATCCATCACCATGGGTGATGTACACTGCATCGATCTTCGCCTCTCGGTTAGCCCCTGCGAGGACCAGACTAACCTCTCGGATGTTGCCGAAAGTGACCGTGGCGCCATCATGCTTCAAGTCGTTGGCAAAGATGGAGAGCGAGTTCAGATCCCCATGTTTCACCTGCTTGCCCAGGTTCTGGGCGGCAGTGGTATCATTGAGTGAGCACTCTGCATACATTCCGTCATTGCGGCTATGGAGAAGTGCGTGCCCGACGATGTTCGTGGGGTCCTTGTGATCGTGCCCATACAGGAGTGGCACCTTATGGTTGTCCTGATGGGCAAATGCTCCCTGGCCGATGATTCGACCGTCCGAGCACAGCACACCACTCTTGGTGGCGTATCCTGAAAAGTCAACTTTCATTTTGAAGGTCGACTCCTTCCTGTCGGGACGGCTCGTCGGCCGTCGTGTTTGTGTCCTCAACCGGCATGTTCGGATTTCGAGGAACGTCCGCTTCAGGGGTCGCTACAGGCGGCAACCCTATTGCAGCGCGCATTTCATTCGTACTTGCGACTTCGTTGCGAATCAGTTTATCCGCAAGATCCGCCAATATCGGGAGGGAAACTAGCGCAAATGGGTCACGGAATGCCTGAATATCTTGAAGTTGAGTTCGAGCAGTCTGCGTGAGGAACTTTCGTCGAAGCTCTGCCGTCACCGCAATGTTGATTGGTTTGACCACCCTGGCATAGTAGTTAGCCATTGCCTCTGGCGGCGCCGTACCGTTGACAATCTCTTCGGTCAACGCGAGTTCAGTATAAAGTCGCTTTGTGAGGTACTCAATCTGTGCAAGGAGCGTATTCTCGGCGGGACGGTTAAGCTGTGTAATCTTCTCAGTGCCGTCAATGTATGCCACACCATACTGAGCACCTTTGAGCTGCTGTTCTATATCAGTTCTGCGGCGCTCTGCTTCCGCTCTTTTAGCATCAGACTTTAGCGCATATGGAAGCTGAATGATGATATCGAGCTTGTTTGCTCGTGCTTCCTCATCCGCCAGATCCAGAAGATTCAGCTTCCGCATCAGCCTCTGGAACGTGCCAGACGGTTCATTCATGATCGTGTAGAGCGGTGACTCAACAATTGCACAGATCTTCTTCGGGAGAGCTACCTCCTCGATCAAGCCTGTGTTCTCGTTGTACAGCTTTACCTTGACTGTATCCGGCCACCACTCAACGACCTCGCCGACTCGAAGATTCTTGATGTTGTACGAATCTGAGACGAGTGGGTTGTAGTCGGTTTCGACCGGAACAATTGCTGCTACTCCGACATTGAGGATTGTCTGATAAATATCCTGCCGGAATGCAGCTCCACTCTGATCGATATTGGCCGAAACAGTAAGGCATCGCTGAAGAGTGGAGTCCATGGCCTGAACGTACCGCCCTTTGTCATCAGTTCGAATATGCTGGATCACAGCCTCGGCGCAATCCATCGCAATTCGAGTGCGTACCGATGCAAGTGTCGAGCGATCTGCACCGCCACTGTAGTGGACCGCATATGGTCGTGCTGCATAAGAGAACCCTCGACCAGATGGAGTTTCACGGCGAGTGAATGCGTTCCATGCATGGGCCAGTCTAGAAAGCAATCCCATTTTGACCTCCTTTCACTCGAAGTCCTCTTTGTGGAGCTTGAACGCGACGTAAGCGTCCATCATTGCTGCAACGCAGTCGATCTTGGCCTCATTACGACGCTTTGTCAGCTTGCGGTTGGCATTCGTGTCCTCTATGGTGACCGTGTTACCCATGCAGAACGACATGATCGACTCGTCGAAGATCAGCTCACGCTTTTCCGCAAACTTCTTGAGTTCGCCAAGAGGAACTGACTCGGTCCTTGCACCTTGAATGACAGTCTCGATGGCATAGGGACCATAATCTCGCTCCCACTTGGCGACGAACTCCTTGGCATTGAATGGGTCAAACCCGAATGAGCGAACATCATACTCTCGCTCCTCGATGTGCTTCTCAAGGTCGTCATAAACTGTTCCTGCAACGTCCAGCACTGTCCCGGGCATCACAATCAGTGTGCCCTCTTGTATGAATTCATCATACTTCGACCGGATTGATGCATGCAGTTTGTCCAGAGTATACTGTGTAATGTACGCCCTTGTTTTTATACCGAAGGACCCGTCGGCCAACGGGAACAAGAAAGTAAATGCGCAGAAGTCGTCGCCGCGTGACAGGTCTGCTCCCAACGAGCAGGGCATCTTCCAGAAGTCATGCGGTCGGTGAGGCAATGTCTCCTCATATGTGAAGAAGTATGTAAACCCCTCTAGAGGCAGTCCAAACCTTTTGGCGAGAATGTCATTGCGCGCGGCCGGAGAAGCCTCTGCTCGTTCTACATCCTCATAGTACGTTTCATATGAAACAGTAATACCAATTGTCGGCTGGGCCTTTACCCACCGAGAAGGGTCAGCGACCTCAGACACCGAGTCGAGCTTGTAGTGCCAAATGGACACATGCGGCTGATAGCTCTCCCCTCGAAGGATCTTCTGGAGTTCCATTTTGACCGCGTCGCCCGAGCCGTTTCGAACTGTGCCCTCGGATGAGATGGCAATGATCGCGTAACCTTTGTTCTTCGATGCCCCTTGCTCGATGGCGCCAACAACGTCTTCACGAACATCGCCAGACAACCATTCATCTACTGAATTGTACTTGCTTCGAAGACCTTGGAGCTTGTCGATGGTCATGGGGCGAATCTCGAGAAGAGACCCCGTGAGTAGATTCTCGATGCCCTTCTTGGTGGATACCAGCTGCTGACGCAACGCACGACTCCCGGTGGTGTTCTGGAGCGAGCCATAGGTCAGCATCTTGAAGAGTGGGCCACGGTGACGAGTAATGGCGGTTTTGATCGGCGACATCACCTCGACTGCCTGCGGCATTGTCGGGGCCGTAGTTACCTGATGGGTGGTGGCCGTGTCCATGACCAGCCAATAGATCTGCCAGAATGCCGCATACATCGACTTGGCGGCACCTCGTGCCACTATGATGTACTGCTTCTTGGTCAGTCGCTCCTTGACCAATTGAGTCTCATGGTGTCCGCCGATCCCATCCTCATTCGGGATGTAGACTGAGCGTTCGACAAACCGATACCAACCCCAGAGCTGCTCGCCCCAGAGTTTGAATGTGTCAAGGAGTTCAACGTCCTCGCCATTTGTGAGTGTAAGTTCGTTCTCGCAGAATCGAATCCACCCATCGATAGCCTCGTCATCGTAATACATGTCGGGGTCATCGATTAGAGCATCGATCCGATTCATCTCCATGGAGAGTTCCTTGCATACCGGGATCTCGCCACGGAGTACTTTGTCACGAAACTCGCCGTAGTACTTTGGTACCGCGGTGTTTGATAGCATTTTGACCTTTCATCGAATCTTTATTCGCTTGAAGGTCACCCCCGCAATTGAGGGCCGCCCATCTTCGTCCACAGTATAAGTTGGCTCCCGATAAGCAACTGTTTCGCCGTTTCGAACGTACTTTTTGGACTTCTGGTTCGCCTTGAAGTTGCCCCACGATTCCTTAATCTTGTTGTAAGCTTTTCCGGCATTAGCTCCCGCGCTTGGCGAGGGCTTTGCCTGGGGTGTGGGGCTTGGGGCTTTTGGGGCAGAGTTGGTAGTCGGAGTCTTTGGCGCTGAGGCCTTAGTAGACTCCCGACTCACTTTGGCTTTATTGACGGCCCTGTTCTTTGCGGCGTCTGTGAGATACTTTCGAGCACTCGTGACGATCATCTGGGATGCATTCTTGGCAATTGCGTCCTGGAGGTTGTTGGCCAACTTGGTACCGAGGCCCTTGATCCACTTCTTACCAGGGGATACCTTTGGCGCAGTGAGTTCAGCATACTGCTGATCCAGCCGCATCCTATTAATGGTATCCTGAAGCTGCTTATCCGTGAGATGCGCCGTATTTGGGCGGCGAACCAGACCTCCAGATGACTTATTCAGCGTACCTTGATCGGGCATCGCTACATTAGGGTTGCCCGTCTTTTTAGGCCCGACAGTACTTGGGTCGACCATCCCTATATTCTGATTTTTACGTCGAGCAAGTTCGTTTACGGCACTCGTATCGACCCGAGACTGTCGCTTTTTCCGAACCCCCCACTTCATACCCTTAACCCCGTGGTGGGCGAGAAACGTTTCTACGTCCTTCCCCATTTATCAACCCCTCCTTCGAATCGCTCGTAGTGATAGATGATCCTGTGCTGTAGTTCGGTCAGGCGCTTCTCAATCGGAGTGACCAGAAACGCGTTCTGCGGAGGGTCAAATGCCATCTTGGTTCGAAGGCAGACGTACTCCTTGATATGCGGCGATCTGTTGGGACCAAGTGCCGCCCACTCCAAATCCTGATCCATCTCGACAGTGTTCGGCATACCGAATTGGACGAGATCAGCGAATGCCATTTCAATCATCGGCTTGAGCTGCTTGTCATAGTCCCAAAAATCCCATGGGATGTTCAGGAACTCCTTTACGTCAGCCAATACGGTCATTTCGCCTCTTTCCCCACAATAGTGTATCGCCAGGCATACGCTCTACATGTGGTTTTGGTAGAAGTCCTGAATCCCCGAAGTGGATTGCCTCGTGCGTCATCATGGACACTGAGATAAGATACTCCGGATCAAGAATTGTGATTTCTCCGTCCTTGAGCATCTGGACGTCCATTGGGTTCATGTGATGGACATAAATCTTCCCTTTTATTGGGTAGTCTCGATGCCCCATATCATACCCTTGATCGCGAGCGATGACTTCTTCACGCACGGACTTCCACTCAGAGCTTGCATAGAAGCGCTGATTGAGCCAGCGATCACCGCCAAAGGTGCGCTCACCAGGGCGCTGGGTGCCAATTCTCAGATACTTATACCGATCGAAATAGTCTTCCAAGTGGTTGAGCTTGGTGAATGTGCGCCTAGTCAGAGGATCGGTAGCTCCGCATGGCTTCAATCGCCTTGGCATACATCTCGTCCAATCGTTCGTTGGCCTCAAGGGCCCTGGTTTTGGCCTCTCGCTCCGCTGTATCGGCCTTGATTCGAGCCAACTCGACCTCGTTGCGTACAGTTGCCAATTTAAGGTAGTGATTAACAATGGAAAGCGGAGGATTATCTCCTCGTAGAAGCTCCTCCGCCTTGTCCATCGCCAATGCAATCATGGTTTGCTCTCGAGCTTCCCGGGTCAGGGCCGGTCGAGACGACTTTCGGCGACTCGCCATGGTGTTTCCTTTCCCTTTCGCCCGGTTTCAAGCCGGAAAATATGCCCTCCGGGGGATTTTTTGGGTGGCCGTCGAAGCAGTAGGGGGTCTTTTATTTGCGACCCCCCCTCCCGCATCATTCAAACATATATTGTTTCTGATTCTCGAACAATCTTTACGTAAGGAATAAGCGGATTGAGTTCGATGATTTCATCAATTGCTTTAAGCAACTCAATTTGATTGTCAGAATCAGAAAGTTCTTCTGAAGTTCTTGCAATCCTTGCCACATAGGCAGCAGTGTGGTAGCCCATAGAGGTGTCGTAGTTCCACCATTCAACGAACTGATCCAAAGGGTCGTATGGGTTGTCGGCTGTGGTAAGAGCGACGTCCATTACTTACCTCCTTCCAGTAGGTCTTGGATGAATGACACCGATACACCTAGTGCGTCTGCTACATCGCCCTGTGTATAGCCCGCATCCAGCAGTGCCTTAGCGCGGGCCCTCTGAGAGGGTGAGATGGTACGCACACCACGTGGTGTAGCCAACTGCTTAACACGTTCCATGTCTGTGTTGTCCATCAACTTCTCAAGGAACGTGTGCGAGACCGCACCTGCCTGTATGGCTTCCCATTCCTTGTCTGTGATGTGTGCCGCAGACTTGGCCTTGCTGGCCCCGAACCGGGCCCTTGCCTGAGCGAGGGCCTGGTTTTTCAACCGTTTCACCTCGTCTTTGTCCATGTCTGGATTAGAAGCGTTCTTCTGCTTCACTACATAACCAGCATAGAGCTGTGCCTGGCGTTCCCTTGGTGCGTTCTTGAGGGCGACCTCCAGTTTTGCACGGAGAGACTTGAGTTCGTTGGCGTACACCTTTTTGGCCGACGGGCTTTGTTTTTGCGATGGGGTATTGATCATAGCAAGGCGGGCTTTGTTTGCCAACGCCTTCATGTTGTTAGCGTACGCCGCATAGACTCTCTCGGTCGGGGTATTCTTTTCCGACACCAGAGTTCTGGCATCCCGAGTTAGCATCATGTTGGGTATCTTCGTAAGGTTCTGCGTTTCAACCCAGCGTACAATGTCGCCATTCTTGTTCTTGACGGGCTTATGATAAGTAGCGCCCGTCGGTTCATAGATTAGCTCGCCGGTCTTTTTATCAATAGGCCCGCCCTTCGACATAGAGCGAGGCTTGATCTGCGGAATACGGCGGTCGCCCGTCGACCGTGAAATGATAGTGGTAGCGCCACCCCCAGCTTTTTGGTACTTTTCCTGAAGCTGTTTGATGCCGTTATCCCTCTCACTGAGACGGTAATCAAGCTGATGCTTATGGGCATCAATCACAGTCATAGAATGACGGACTGCTCGAGCAAGCTCTGCTGGGGTAGCTCCTTTGACAGTCATGTCGGTGATCAGATTCGAGATACGCCCCATCTGATTCCCAGTCTCGCCCTTGGACATGACTTTCATGCCTTTATACCCGGGGTATGAAATCTTTGGATCGTAGTTCTTCAGCCCACTAAGAGCTGGAGCAGTTCGAACCTTACCGTCATTATTTGGAATGCAAACTGCTGTGTCACCATCAAAGTCTGCACCAGACAGTCTTTCAGCCACCTTAGGATGGATACCGACAGCATCTTTGGCCATCCCAATGAGTTTCTTACCAATGGCGGACTTGTTGTTTACCGTAAGGGTGGGGATCTCGAAGATACCGCCATGGGGATACCTAACAAGACTGACCTTCTCTCCATGCTTGAAATTAGGCGCATATATTTCGCCTTCTTTAAGTTTGGGGAGAGGAAGAAGTACTTGGGTGGCCTGACGCGGCAGCTTAGCAGCTTTGAGGTGAGTGGCGGCGGAGTCACAGCTGTCCGCAAACTCTTGGAGAAGCTTTTTCCGAACCGCAGGGTTGGTCAACTTCTGGATCTCATCGAATTGCGCCTTCTTCGAGGCTTCGGTGATTCCCAACTGCTTTTTGACCAACACCGGGCTTTGCTTCGACAGGAATTGACTGGCCAAGTTCCTGGACCAGTCGTTCCAAGTGCCCTCTTCGTTCACGATATTAAGGGCCGACACCTTACGCTTGCCATCTTTTCCGACGTAATACTTTGGGTGCACGGTGGCGCCGAATGGATTATCCGGATCGTCCTTGAGCTCCTTCATCGCGTCAAGCTTATTGGTACTCTTCGGTTTGTTGGTATTAAAGCGCATGTCAATACCCTTCGGAAGGTCATCGGCGTACATAGCCATGCCCTTGAGGTAATGGGTATTGTTGACCTTTATCCGGACCTGGGCATACTTTGCCCCACCCAGTGAGATATCATCCACGCCTCTGCGAAGCTCAATGACACCGTCCCTGTCGGTTCCACCTTCCTCTTTCCAGCGAACCTGGACCCGCTTAAGATCCACATTCACTGGTTTTTCAGTCATTCCGAGGAATGTGTGGCCCTTATCAGGGGAGTAAGAATACACTGAGCCCAGTTTGTGGGCATTTTCCACAAACTCCTTGTATGACATCCCAGGCGGCACCAAAGCTTTGATGCTGGTCTCTTTACCAGTACCCAGCTGTTCCGCCTTGGTGTAGTATACTTTATACCCTTGCGCCTGAAGCTGCGCCACAGCGGCATTGAGCTTTTCTCGCGAAATACCCATATGAGCCTCGACCCCGGTGCCGATATCGATAGGGCCTTTCTTGGCCACTGCCTCCGTCAGGGTCTTTTGTGTTGCCTCTAGGACGCCCCTTTTTGCTTCAGAAGCGGGCTTCAGCAAGGCTCGGACACTGGACTCATTGAGTCCCATTCTCTCGCCAATGGCGACATTTGAGAGCCCTTTCTCCTTGAGTCGCACAGCTTCGGCTATTTTTGCGGCCTTGACCGACTCCAGGGCCGCGGTCTTCATGGCCCGGAGCTCTCCGGTGCTCATTCCATGGAATGTGGCAATCTCTTTCTCGGACATGCCGGACTTGCGCATGTCGTTGACGGCTTGAAGGAATCCTGCCTCGTGCTGGTATGGCTCTTCTCCCGAGCCCCACGGATACCGCCCGGACTTCCTTTTAACGCCGATATGCGCCAGCGACTCAGTCATCTCTCACCACCCAGTCATCAATCATGCTTGAGGCTTGCTTCATCCAACCCATTATGTGGGTTATATCAGATGGTTCCGGAACATGGACGACAATCTCATCATTCTGGTATATGCGGAGTTCCATGTCGATCTTACCCGGTTTATAATCATACTCCAGGCAGAACAGCGCCGCATAAACCTCCAGCTGTCGTACGTTTGCTGGATGCACACCCGTCTTGAGATCGTGGATTCGGAGTTTCTGATTGCGGAAGCATATCGCGTCCGCTGTTCCATAGGCCCATGGCGAATAGTATAGAATCACTTCCGGGTCCATTCGAAAGCCTATGGCATCATTGACGTAGTTCTGAAACGTCTGTTTTGTTCTTGCCTGCTTAATCCGATGCTTGATCAGCTGAGCAGCCAGAGCATGAAGCTCTGTACCCCTTTGCGCGGCCCTATGCGCCTCGTAGGCGGCCTTGAGCTTCTCTGGGGTGTAATTGACCCAACTTGATTTCGAGGCGCTCAGAAAGGCGTGTGAGCCCTCAAGTGCCGAATGCCTGTTGAATTTCATTGAGGACTTGCTCCTCATTCTCGGGATAGACGAACGATGCGTAGGACCAGTCGTTCAGCATACCTACATACCATTCCTGGTTCGGTTGTCGAACAGCGGTCTTGGAGCGCTTGAACTCCAGGAAAGCCCAGCGGTCCTGCCATATGACAAGACGATCGGGGATTCCCTGAAGTTGCGCCGATTGCCCCTTTAGAATGAGGCAGCCCGGCAAAAGGCGTTGAAGCTTCTTGCAGAACTGCCTCTCAAAAGTGGTCTCTTTCACTTCTTGCGGATTTCGTCCCGAAGGGACACAAACCACCGAAGCACAGAAACATAACCCTCGGAATCCGCCAAGGGGTTCTCAGGATCATAAATCCCTCGAGTAAAGGCGGACAGGTCATCCCGAAGATCTGCGACTTCCTTGCGCAGTGCCGCATTCGCGCGCTCGAGATCCTGACATCGAAGATCGATATCGATAGTCTTGTTCTTCGTATCATCGACCGTGGTCTGCATTCTCGAAATGTATTGACCGTAAGTTTCGGGGCCAAACGTGATATCATTGAACACACTCTTGGCCACATCGTAGGGACTTGGCAAGTCGTCCTCCAATTCTTGTTTCATCATCTGGATGCCCTCATAGAGGGTCACCCACCTTGCAGGGTTCAGGCTCTTGTACCGATCTGGCCGCTCATTAGTTAGAGCATTCATGCCACACTTGACGGACTCGATCTGCCAATGGCATCCGTCCTGAACGCCTGGACCTGCGTCAAGTGCCGAATGGATGTGGGGGCCAAACTTCTTTGAGTCGCGACCATCTCGGACATATGTGGCGGATGCGCCGAACCTGCGAGATGTCTGGACCACCGTCATCTGTTGGTCGTGAGTAAGCCGGTACGTGTCCCAGTCAAAAGCATAGCCGTAGCTATGGGTATTTCCGGACAGAACGCTATTACCCATAGCTTGGATAATAGCGAGGTCTATGTCTGGATGCTTTATTTTCATCCAAGCCTTGTACCACTTGTACCAGTCGGCACCAGCTTCAGACATATAGGCGGAGTTACCCTGATAGTCCTTCCCTATGTACACTCGTGTAACCAAACGTCACCTCCTTGAGACAAAACATATGAGGTGTGCTTGTGAGGGGGTCAAGCACGGGAGAACACGTCCGTAAATTACAGACATCTTACTCCCTCTCATTATAACCGTTGTTTGCGATGCGAGGCCAGAGCGCTTCACGCCGAGACTTGAGAATCGTTCTCATTTAGGGTTAAAACAGGCCTGTGGACCACTTTTTGGCAAAACCCCTTTTTTTGGCGGAGGGTAAAAATTTACCCTATTTTTACTATATTTTTACTTCTCTAGTAAAAAGGGGGTATATAGTAAAAAGTGGTCCATTTCAAGTAAAAGCCCTAGTCAGAGCCCACTTCAAGTGGACCACCCAGGTGGTCCATGGACCACTTTTTTGGTCCAAGGTTAACAAAAGGTTAACAAAAGGTTAACGACATGTCGACCATGGACCACTTTTTCTGGTCCGTGGACCACCTGGGTGGTCCGTTTCCAATTTGGAAACTAAGTCCGATTTTTCGCGAAAATTGACTCCGAAAACGCCCGTTTTTGGCGTATCGCGGAGGCCACAGCGCGGTCGATCGGGGCGTCACTTCGGATGTGATAATACCACAAATCCGTGAATGGAGTGTTCATCCGATCGATCCTTCCAGCTGCTTGTTCCATCACTTTGTATGAGTAATTATCACTGAAGAACACCACCGTATCACAAGTCACACAATTCCATCCCTCGGCCCCAGCGGTGTATTGTACAAGGTACACCCACTGCTCCGTCTCTGGAATCGGCTCATGCTTGTGCCCATTCCATTCAGCAAACGTTATCTCAAGTCGTGCAAGAGCCCCCCTCAAGATCTCGAGCTCCCAGTCATAGTTGTAGAACACGATGGCCCTACCGCGCTTCTCCACTACATCCACAAGGTGCCGGATCTTCGACGAATCCCGACCCACCACCTTTCGAAGCAGCCCGCAAAGCTCTCCGGCGTTTTTGATGGGCGCCTGCGTCTCCGGATTCCACCTTTTCTTGTGGATTTCGAAGTACGCTGTGACGTCGTAGGAGGCCCTCAGACGCTCTGTATGGCGCTCTGTGTGCTTCTCTATGGGAATAGTCACAAGAAGCCGTCTACGGAGAACCTCGAGCTTCCTGAGGCCCAAATAGCGGTCCACCAGGCGGTAATTTCGGAAGTTCTTCCACGAGACGTGCTCGTGCTCGAACTCCGTCTTGTTCCGGTAGAACCCATTGGCCACGAAAACTGGTATGTAATCGTGCCATTTGTCCCCAGGGGTAGCACTCAGCAGGATCCACCGGTTGTTTCTGGCGATTTTGTAGAACGATCGCACCCAAGTGCCCGACCCAACAAGCCGCTGCTCATCAAAGATGAAAAATGCACGTTCAACATCCGTGTATTTCTTGATATTGTTCCAGCTATCAACGACCACGCGAATCCGAGTTGTGTCAGACGTGTTTTGAGCAAGGCCAAAATCAGCAAGCTCTTTTTCCCACTCGAGACTGTCTCTTTTTCGCGCTGTCGTAATTATATACAGGTCCACAGGATACTCTGCCCGCCGATACTCGCCCTCGCCATTCGCTTTTACTCTGCCGCCGCAAATTCGACAAAAGAAAAAGAATAGTGAGGTTCGCGACTTCCCAGTGCCGACCCCACCACACAGGATGGAGCCGGACACCAGGGAGTTCGCAGCTTTGAGTTGAGCGGGCCTCAACTCGATATTCATTTACTTCTTTCGGTAGAGACTTTCAAAGAAGTCCGCCGTCATCCAATAATCCATATATTTGTACGTGACACCAGACTTTGTTTTGTATTCAGGATCTGTCAAGCTGGCCTCCACCTCTTTGGTGGGAGTGCCATTCAGGCGAAATACATCATAGGAAGTCAGATAGTGCTCCCCATCGGATGCCTCAATCGGCTTGTACAGAAGTGCCATCAGCGTGTCTCCTCATAATCGGCGTATGCTTCTGCAAGGGGGTCTTCCTCAGCGACGAAATACATCGTGTCCAGAGCGGCCTTCACGCCGGTCTTTCCGGCCAACTCCCAGTTGTAGTACCGGAAGCGAAGGTCGATCTTGAGCGGCCGAAGCTTGTCAAGCAGACCAATGGTGTCCTTGTTCAGCAAGGTCTTGAGTCGCCCCTGCACAAGATACACGGTCGGGGGGAACTTGGACTCCATCCGGACTGCGATCTTGAGCCGGAACTGCTCGTCCTCGTCCTCAGTGCGAGGAGGCTTGATTTTTACAGGGAGGCCCTCTTCCATGAGCTCCTCTGCAAGCTCGCGGTCAAGACAGACAGTCAGCTCTCGACGAGCGTCCAGGAAAAGTCCGTCGTCCTTCTCAAACTTTCGAGATGCTCCAGAGAGATTTCGGAACATCGTACGGGCATCCTGGATTGTAATTTTGTTGCTCATTTGTGTTCCTCGATAATCAGAAGGCCGGTGACCTGATGAAGAAGCTCGTGGTAGATGTAATCGACTTCTCGAATAACGGAGGCTTTTGGGTTCTCCTCTGATATTACGTGCTGGAGAAGAATGTCCACACTGCCTCGCGGAGGCTCATTTCCAGCGCCCCATCGAAGCCAGGCCATGACCTGGTTGGTGAACAGCGTGGTATTCGTAGCGAAGCTGTAGGTCACCTCTTTGATGTTGTCTCGAGCCCAGGCGAGGATCCCAAGGCCGAGAGCCATGGTCTGAGCGGCACGAAGGTCTTCCTCGGTGTACCAGAGCTCGACGAGCTTGTCACCGATTGCTTTACAGTGGTCCTCATAGTTAAACTGCGCGTGAGCCTCCCGCATGAGTTTTGGTGAGTAAATAACCCCCGTTTGGATCATGTAGTGCGCCCGTAGGCATTCCATGTGGTAAGCTGCATCAGAATTCATCATTAGTCCTTTCAGTTTCGAACAAGGTATCCAGGATGGTCGACTGTGGCAAGGCGCCCATGATAATATCGAAATCCGTGTAACCACACCCAGTCAACTCTTGTATAAGGGCCAACACTGGTGCGCTAACATCAACCGGCTCATCATTCACCCAATCTCGGATAGTGTTGATTGTAGTATAGAGGAACGGCTCCAGCGGTTCTAGGTCTGTGACTTTTCGTTTAACCTGATCGACGACCCCCAACCCGAGGTACGCATATTCTGACATCCGCGCAAGATTGGGGTCTGGGTGACTGGTATAGAGTTTATTCGTGACTGCCTTCTCGAGAAGCACGGTGTCGTAGAACCAGCGCGCCCGGTGCCTACTTTCGGGACAGTCTGTCATGTTGGCTTTTTTGATGTACAGTTCTATCAGGATGATTGGTGTTGAATATGGCATTGTGATCACACTCCTTTTTGATTACGCGGAGAAGTGAGGAAGCCATCCACAGCAATCTCCATCGCAAGGTTCTTGTACTTACGTTCAACCTCGACAAGGATCTGCGCTGGCGCTTGGCTGGCACCAGCCAACTGTTCGAGGAATTTCCAGGTTGTAGCAAACGGTACAACCACTCCAGAGTCACGTTTGGACAAGCTTTCCAAAAAGCTGATTATCTTTTCGCCAAGCTCCGGCGAGGTAGCCCGACCACTACGCCTCTGCCAGTCAATGATCCCAAGAGTCCAGGCGATGTTGAACAGGTCCAGCGTGTCCAGGTAGCCGTCAACCAAAGTTGCCCGTCTGCGAATACTTGCTATATGGTTGTCGAAATTCATCAGCCCTTCGAATTGATATGCTTTCTCATGCCCAGGGCATGACGGCAGCCTAAGGGTATAGTATGCGAGGAGTGTGTTTTCAAACGCATTCATTTGTTTCTCCTAGTCCATTCAGCCTCAAGTTCCTGAAGCCACTTGTTTAGCTTCAACGTTTTTGCTTCTCGGTAATACCCAACTAGGCCTTCTGTATGGGCATACTCCACATACTTGAAGAGCTTTACCGTGTACTCTTTCAGGCCAAGCAGACGTTCGAATTTGTCATCTGAGTGTGTCTTCATCAAACGGTGGTACCAATAGAGGTACCAGTCCATCATCTCACCGGTCAAGTATATATCGAACTGCTTGAAAGCCTCGAAGTATGAAAGCGTGGTTGCAACTTCAATCATCATGAGCAACTCATCGTCACTCAGACCATTCGTAGCAAATTTCATACTGTAGACCATGCCCAGGCAAGACGGAGCCATGAGCTGTTCATAGTGATTTATAGCTTCATTTGTGCCTCCGGTCTTCTCCACAAGATGGTTGAGAAGTCGAAGGTCGAATCTGTTTTTTACGATAGCCATTTTAAAATCCGTTTCAGTCATTCAGAAATGCTTCAGCATCTCCGAACTTTTCTATTTGGGCCCGCGCTTTATCCACGAGTCCTTCAAAAACATCTCGGTCAACGTTTTTGAGAGATGCTCGGTCGTCAGCTGAAAAGGTTTCGCTTTCGACCCATTTGTATCCTTTGGTTCCGGAGACTGAGTAGTATTTGTCATCTTTTATCCTTAAGAGAGTTCCTCCGCCAGTTTTGACCGGCGTGAACCGCCCAGTTTTCCCAACAAATCGATAATCATGGCTCTGATCATCCCCTATGTCAAGATAGAGAGCCGTTGTAACGGATCGTTGAGTGCAACAGTCTTCAAAGGTGATGGCCTCTTTTCCAAAGAGGCGCTTGAAGACATACGGTTCAGCGAACTGGGCGCCAGTCGCATGCCATTTACCTTCGTAGTCCTTCGCCACATAAACGGCGTCGTTGACGAGACAGAGCCTTTCGTACTCATCCTCGACATCGAACTTGTACCCGTACTTCTTTCCGAAATCATGGATAAACTCCTCTGTTTCTGTTGACGGGTTTTCAATCTTGATGGAGTCCGTCTTGATATGGAAGACGTGTACCCCACGTTCTTCCAAGGCCTTCCACAAGTCGATCATGAACAACGCCCCGCGTTTTGCCACGATGTTGTCTACGTTCCTGGGGTCTCGGAAGGGGTTGTTGAACTTGGCGCTGGAGAGCCCATACACGCTGTTGATTACAATCTTCAAGGCGTATGATAGGTCCTTCGCCGAGGACTCGTCTTTCAGATAAGGCGCAAGCTTGCCCCCGAACATGTGTCGGACCTTGTCGTAGTCTCCATGCTTGATGGCTACTCGGGCAGACTTGAGATCGGAGAAGTTCTTGGTGTACTTCCCGAACAGGTTTAGCTGCTCAATGCTTGTGGGGTGCATTGACTCGACGTCAAATACCTTCACATTTCGGTAGATACCGGGCGTGGCTCGTACGAGCCCGCCTTCACCAGTTTCTTCACCTCTGTAGGTGCTCTTCCCAAACTCGTACTTGTATCCAGGGAACATCTCCGAGAGGTCTGTGTAGACAAACTCAGACTGAGGTGCCGGATTGCCCTCGAATATGATCTTCGCCGCAAGGCGTTGTGTCGTATCGTTGGGGGTCATCCCAGCAAGCTCTGCCAACAGCTGCCTGGCTGTGAAATCCGCAGACAGGTGATCATCCACGGCCTCAGTTGCCTCGACGTCGTTCTTGCAGTACTCCACCACCAATGGCCACTTTTCTTCTGGAACAGGCTGGTCCCAGTCGAACCCGAGCTCCTGATGATGAATACCAAGGTCGATCTCCCATTTCTTTAGAGACTTCTTGGTTGCCGCAAAGTCATAGATATCGGCATATGACAGATTATATGCCTCACGAAACGTTGCGCCTGGCACATTGTCGATAACCCTCTTCGAGAGCTGATACAGTTGGGCGTTGTTCAGCCCCATGTAAGCCCCATAGGTGATATGGTTGTCGTATTTGCGGCAGTTGAACCCAACAAGACGCGTCTTGAGGAGTGGTTCAATCTCCTCAGGCGCCGGATTGATCATACCAACCGTTTGGCCACCCTTGGGTTTCCAACAGAGTACGAAGAGGTTAGGGAATACCTCACAGTCGAAATACACCTTGCGAGTATCTTCCGGTACGGGCCTCACTGGTTCATCATGCTCGCTCTTGAACTTCATCTCCTGGCATAGCTTCATGCAAAGCGCTGCCTGATTGGAACTTCTTGAAGCGAACAGGATTACTCGAGGTTCCATATCCGAGACATCATATTCCATCCCGGACTTGTACGCATCGTCCAAGATCTTTTGTATGAAGTCGACAGACGGTTTGGTGCCTGGGTGAATCTCCTTCCTGAGGTTCCGCTCGATAAGATCTCTGAGCCCTCGCTCGGACATCATGGTATTATGATCAATCACAGGCGCCTCCTTTCGAGGAAGACCCCCATGAAGAATTGCAACCGGGGTATCGTTACAATAACTCACTCTCCTTCTCAGGGCCGCTTTGCCTCGGAACACTTTGACCTCTACACCTGGGGCGTAATCTTTGGCCAGGTTCTCCAGCGGGCCCTCGTAAATATAGTGCAAGTGGACCCCACCGCCAGACTTGCTGAACTCCGCATATGTCGGTGGCCATTCCGCAGCAGCGGTCAGGTTTGCCGAGGGGTCTTTTTCATCATCAGAATTCTTGATATCGAAGTCGATGACGATATGGTTCTCGGGAACTCGCACATAGTGTACTTGCGACGTGTCAATATCAGCAAGTGTTGTGGAAACTTTGGACCATGGGGCGTTCGGTGCTCCCGCACCGTTGTCGTACTGTGCAGGGCGATCGGATAGCATCTTGTCGAGCAGACTCTCTGTGCTATTCAACACTAGTGGATGGACCTTCGGACCTAGTGAGTTTTTGACTTCCTGCGGCTCCAACTTGGAATGGTCCAGCTGGAAATAGACATTCCGCAGTTTCACACCATCGACCGCCGCTCGCTCCTTGAAGTCTTGGAAGTACTCCTTCAGCTCCTCGGCGAAAACTCTACGCGGCATCAGGAACTTCAGACCTGCATCCTCCACGTACTCTTTGTACAAGGCATAAGCCCTAGCCAGAGTAATATGCGGGCACCCATCGAGTTCCAACAGGGAGTCGTTGACGAACCCAAACAGATCATTTGTCCGACGCATCATGGCTACTGGGCGGTACGCCTGATAGTAGTGTTTCCCAAGACTCTTGTACACCTGAAGGCACCGCCAAGCAATACCACTCAGTTCGAAGGGTAGGCGGGCCTTGAGCTGAAAGTATCGATCAATATCAAGGAGCTCCCCGGTCGGGGACACATCGATCAGCCTGCGAAGGATACCAGACTTGGCATCGGTGATCTTCACAGGGCTGTTTGAGCCTACCATCAAAAATGAGATGGGTTTGAACCAGTACTGGCTCTTACCCTTCTCATTCATGAGCATTCGGTCATGGCCGATTATTGAGTTCAGCCGGGTGTTGTCCTCAATTCTCGAAAGGTCACCGTCATGCTGAATGGCTACAATCGGGTTCGACCTGAAAGCCTCCAGTGCAAACTGTGAAGATGCTGTACCCAGAGCTCTCGCATCGAACGGCTGAATATGCCCCTCAAAAAGCATCTCCACAATCTCAAGGACTGTGGACTTACCAGTGCCACTGGCGCCAAACAACACGAGGAACTTCTGGAGCTCTACGGAGTCCCCCGTGATGATTGAGCCGATGGACCACTCGATCTTGTCACGCTCCGGCTTGGCATACAGAACAGCCATCATCTCGTCATATGCCTCACAAGGAGCTTCCTCGAGAGGGTAGTCCAGTTGACGTGTGATGTAGTCTTCCCGAATAACTTCCTGATTTGACCATTTGAGCTTGGTATTCAGAGGCTCAAAATGATCCGGAAGGCTCCGAGTCCATGTCTTGTAGTCCTGCCAGGAACGTGAATCAAACCCCTTGAGTGAAGCTACTCGAACCTTCACAGCGGGGTCTACGGGCATTCGATCTCGATACTCGAACAACTCACGGTCAATCAGCGAGGCGACGTCATACTCGCTGTCTGACCATAGGCCTCGGCCCTGGTCCCATACCGCATAGAAGCTCCCACCACGGATCATGAGGTCCCGATGCTTCCCTACAAGGAACTCTGGGCGAACGGTGATTATTTCTTGCCCCTGCTCCTTACGTCGCCTTTCGATGACTCGGAAGAAGTCCATAGCCCCTCCTCACAGGATATCGGTTTGCTCCATGACGTAGTCGCCAAGCTGCGTCCATAGGTCGGAGAATCGTTGATCGCATGATGGGTCTCTGAGGGGGAACAGCCCACCAGAACCATCATAGTCATAATCACGTAGCAGCCAGTCATCAATACGGTCAGCTGTGAAGCCTTGGGCATTGATTTCATGCCACTCCTCGTCGTCAAACGAGTCGACCCCGAGATTACCAAGGAACTCCCAGAACCACGCTCGTACTCCCTGGTCGTTTCCAGATCCAGCAGCCCAGAACTCCGCCTGCTGAGCCAGACAGAATATAACCTCCAGGACGGAGGGCGGCCCGTCGACAAGACCGCCCTCACTATCCTCGAACTGGAACCGAAGCTCAGATATAGTATCTGCTCGGTTGCGATCGTCATCTAGCACTGGGATGAACTCTTTGCGCATAAGAGTTTCCAGCAGGCATCGACGAGACCGCTTGGGATTACTATTACGCCCCGGGACTAGCCGGCTGTACAGCCATTCAAAATATGAGTCATCAGTCCTCATCAGTAAACGGGAGCTCAGGTGTTTTGTCTCGAACGTGCAGTACAGCACGCTCATAACTGTCATCGACCCATGTCACTTCGTAATCCGCTTCGAGAATCTCGTTGCGAATATACAGTGGCTCATCCGGCCTCAGTGAATCCAGCCAATCACCAACCACACCTTCTGGATCAGTAACCACCTGGCCGTTTGATGCCGCAAGGACATCATCATGGACATAATATGACAGTTCTGTGGTCCTGTACGGGCTTGTGGTGTACTCAGCGATGGTTATCGCGAAAATATCACCCTCATGCTCCGGCACAAAAAACGTCTTCTCATCTTGAGGAGTGGGGTTGTACCCCGACTCCTCTGCAATTACGAAGAGTTCTTCCTGGGCTGCCCTCACCTCCTCTGTCAATTCGGTTTCTGTCTTTCCATTGAAGGTCTTCTCGACCTTTTTCTTCTCGGGGTGAGTCCGCTTCCAAGACGCTTTGAAGTCATTGACCTCTGCCTGGACGACTTCCTCGCGATGGCGCTGCTCAAGGCTCTTCCCTACAAGGAATCCGCCAAAGCTCCCAATAAGGGCACCACCAACAAATATAACAATTCGCTCGATCATGACGCAGCTCAGATCTTGTCGAAGACTACCCCGTCGACATTGAAGTCGAGGAGGATCTTGTCATCCCAGCTGGACATGAAGTCTCGAGCACCGCGTCCCTCAGATCCGAAGACTCCGAAGTCGATGAACCCATCGCCCACCTGCTTTCCAGCAGCGATTGCAGCCACAGGATCAGCCGGGGCCTTGAGCCAACCAACCAGGCATCCATCAGAAGTGTGCGGCAGACCGAGCGCGTCATACACCTCGTTCAAGAGAACGTGCCCCCTCGAGTTGAGAAGGCTGTTCATGTAATTCTGCTGCGCCTGAAGGAACAGCAGGGACACAGACTTGTCAGGGCTCCAGTTCGGGTTACTGGCATCGAACACCCGGGCATACTGGGACGCGCCAGTAGCGACCGCCTCCTCGTCAGGGAGCGACTGAGTGATAACCTTTTCCTTGGTCCCGTCTTCGTGCTTGACAGTAACCTTGGACGTGGACAGCCCGTACTTGAGCTCATTGTCCACATCCTCTCCGAAACGGTCTCGCACACGGGAGCGGTAAATATCATATGCCCTGTCCGAGGCAGTCAGTGCCGCGCCAAGGGCCACGACGCGTCCACGCAGGATGCCGCATCCGCCGAGAATCGACGCAACGGCGCCGACGCCAACCAGCACCGCAGGACCATACAGCCGGATCAGCTTGCCTGCATATGCCGCATAAGTCCGGACCACATCCATCCGAGCGTCCTGCTCAGTGTATTCCTCAGCCTTGTCGGACTGAGCGATCTCCTCTTGAGCCACCTGAAGGCTCTCGAGATCGGAGGCAAGTTCCTCCTTCAAGAGTTCAGCCTTGGGCGACGCCTTGCATGCCATAACCGCGGCGGCAACGCCACCGACAATCCCTGCTCCCACCATGATTTCGGGGGCAAAGCGCTTGAGAACTGCGGCACTCTTGGCGGCAGTCGCTACAATTTTTGACCACATAATATCAATTCTCCTCGTTCGGATCTGCGAAATCTTTGTCGACTTTGAGCTTAAGGAAGAGCTGCCCTTCTTCCTTGAAAAATGTGACGAAACCTCTAGCCGCGAAGTGCGCCTTGAACCACTGCTTCAGTCGCGGAACATCCCGCTGCCGAATGGCTACAAACAGTTTGAGCGAGGCCAGGAAATCGGACTCGTCGAACTCATCGATGACGAAAGTCAGTTCTTTGATGATGTCTTTCGTGACCTGGTCATCTTTCATAACAACAGGCTCGTCCACGGCGAGCTTCTTGGGCATGATGTTGGGGTTGATATCATTCATAATATGATTCTCCATATCTTATTATATTACTTGAATTGCGGGTGAATCCCCGGGAAGTTGACTGGGCGGAACAGGATTGTCCTCTCCCATTCGAATCCGTCATTAATCGGGTCTTCGCCCATACGGTCGAGGATATGCTCATTCACACCGGCTTGAAGTACGAAGTGAACCTGATTGCGGTATGGAGCATGCGGTGTCTCGAGGACTCGCTCATCCCACCCATTGATATACCACAAGACTGCGTTGGGCTTGATCCGAAGCCCATATCGATTGAGCCACTGTGGGCGCATCTGGACGTCCAGTGGGGCATGCCGGCCCTCGTTGGTCTCTGGGTCCTTCCAATGCAGGTTGGTGAGCATTGTGTCGCCACCCATCTTACCCTCAACGATATTCACCTCGCCATCCGGCCAGTCGATATCGTATTCTGGCCACAGCATGGCAACCAACTCGATATCAGGATCATCCGCTACCTGCATGTCGAACTGCCAGGTCTGGCCTTTGGTAGCTGTATTCCTCTTCCCGCACCAGGTCGGGCACAGAAATGCCTTGTCAGCGGCAACTCGATGGCTGGCCCCGAGGTCCCGCATGATCTGATATGCGGCTCGGTCAAACCGGAAGTTCAGCTCGTAGGTCTCTCCGTCTTCCGTGAGGCGGGTCATCTCAGGCATGAATCTACCAAGAGTGCCAAATCCTGGCTTTTGCTCGCTCCATCCACCATAGGTGGTGTAAGGCCTCTTCTCGCGAACTGCGTTGAGCTCACTCAGTGTCCAAATACGTTCCATGTGTCCATCCATAATCTATATAGTGTTCGATTTTCCCCGCCATGGCTCCGTCGAACAATAACCTGTAGTATTCAACGTCACCGTCTGAGGAAAGGCCCCGGACCTCGAGATACCGTACCTCAAAGTCCAGGGCTCTTTCCGGAAGGCGAGCGAGTAGCTCGTTCAAGGTCACTTGGGAGCCACCACCAACATCAGGTGTTTCCAGTCGAACGCTCCGCACGGTTGGACCCAAATGCGCCCCCTCTTACCAAACGGAATCATCCGCAGGAGTTCACGCTGTACGAACTCGACATCCTTTTTGGGGCACCCAATGGTGACTGATCGGGCTTTACCCGTTTCGAGGCGCTCCGCATATGCTTTCAGCGTATCGATCAGGCGTTCGCCTCGAGGGTGGGGGATCATCCCACTATGCATGTCGGGGCAAATATGCGGAACACCCCAGAATTCTTCGAAGTCATCGATGTCGATCTTGGAGTAAGTCGTGATGTGCATTTTGTCTCCAACGCGCTTCGGCTGGATTCGGTGATGCCCAATGCCGCCAAGCATCAGACTGATCAAATTGTCCTGCTTCGAGGTATGCTGGTTGTGATGGCGCATCAGTACCCCTCAGTGAAAGTTGTCCGGTGCATCCAGACATAGACCATTGAATATGACCGGAACGTACTGATGGTCCACACAATCTCTGAGTCCTCATCACGAATCGCTGGCAGATCGGACAGGAACTCTGGGAGAAGCTCGTTGGTTACCGACACCACCTCGAACATGGTATCGACACCCAAGTCCCACATAAAGACATTGAGACTCTGCTCCAGCTTTTTATGCACCGGGGCGATGTGTTCCCTCAAGTACACATCATGGTTCAACTTCGTCTCTTCTCGAAGACGCTTGACAACACCCTTTTTGGTGGCGTAGTCGAGGAACCATTCTGGCCCAACAGCTGCGGTGCAACTGTACTGGTTCCACCATCGGATTCGCTGCGAGTCCAGCTCGGACTCTTCTTCCCACACGTCCATGTAGGACCGCAGGGAGTCACGCCACTCAGGGCGAACGTGAAGGTTCATAAGTCCAGCTTCAAACTGCCGGCCCGTGAACCCATACGTGGCCCGCCACATGTAGGCGTCGAATTCCTTCTTACTCTGGAACTTGATTCGGGGGTACATTTCAATTCTCCTTTTTAACAATGATCTCGACGTAGGCGGCGTTGTCGAGTGCTGGAACAACGCTTACCGCCCAATCGTACTGCGTGTATTTTTCAAAGATTTCAGGGATACGGCGAATGAATTCTTGGACCCGGGATGAGTCGACTCTGGTGGTTATGTGGTCCTGGCACTTGGGCGGATACTGGTTGAGGTACGCCTCCGCCCTTGCCAGGCCATGCCAAACTGGTTCCATGTAGAACAGATAGTACATGGGGTTCCGGCCTTCAATGCTTGAAATGTAGACATCTCCTGGCCGGCCAATAAGGCGATTGACGACCCACTTCTTTCCAAGAACCACGGTTGTTTCAGTAGATCGCCACTCATACGTCCCAGAGGACCACTCTTCCACGCTCTTGGCGATCCGACGGGCCTGAGTCGCAATCGTCTGCCCCAACCCCTTTGGGTGCCGGAAGTGCAGGATATGGGCCCGCCTGGGGTGAAGGTACTCCAGTGATGCAAAGACCTTCTTGATTTCTTTACGGGAATTGACATTGATTGTGTTTTTCATGATGGCTTCTCTTTCTCTTAATTGTTTTTTACGGATCCACTCGCTCTGGGCGAGGCAGATCCAGAATATAACCGGCCCTGGTCCGACGGACGCATGCGTCTCGCAGTGACGTCCACCCCCAGTTCTGGTCTGTGTAATCGGCGGTGATTCCTGCTGCGGCATAGAAATCACCGACTGTTGCTACGTCGTACTCTTCGATGCAGTCTCCGAGGCGCTCCAGGATTAGTTCTGCTTCCGATCGGTCATCAAACGCGATGTCTCGGAAATCGTGATTCACTCTCTTTCGAGTGCCCAGATTTCTCTTTGGATCGCGTACAGAGCCATCCGTTGAAGTCCGGCTGTAGTTGACGTAGCTTTGAGCCTTGCGGTAGGGCGTCACACGATGACCGTGACCTTCACCATAGAGTACTCGATCGACAATGGAGCTCAATCCCTCTTTCACTTGAGGGACGAGTACATCGAAGATAACAAACTCCATGAGCTGTTTTCCCGAAGTCTCAAATATAGACTCTCGAATGCGGCGAATGGGGCTCTCCGAGATTCGGCCCCGAGCGACCATCTCAACTCTAGGTTCGGGCGGTTTAGCTTTACTCCTATACGAGTTTCCCTCCGGGAGGTCAATCTCAGCCATTGGCACCGACAACCTCGTGCTCGAAGCCATAGGATACGGTGTGCACCCACCCCTCACAAGAAGCAAGATCACTCCAGCGAGCGATATTATCCTCAAGACGCGTATCGTTGATATCGTAGACATCCGCAAGGAACTTGGCCAGCTTGAGGCACCTCTCGGAGTGCTCCATAGCAGTGTTGAAGTCTACTTTGCTATCATGAGTCGCAAGACCCTCCAGCCACAAGCTTGCGTTGCTGATGTATCCATTGATGAGGTCGATTGCATTCATTGGATTATACCTTTCTTGATTGTAGAGAAACCCCTACCCATTGTGGGTAGGGGCGGTAGAGGGGTTAGGGGGTCTCTTTGATGGAGTCGACCGCATCAGCGATCAAGTCACACTGGTTTTCCATTCCTTGGCGAGCTTTGTCAGCCGCATACGCGCCAAGACCGACACCCCCGAGGAAACACAGGACGCGCAGGGGCAACTGTGCAGGCAGGGGGACGAGAGCCAGAGCGCAATGGGCCACGAGGCTACCACCAATCGAGGATGAAAACCCAAGAGCTTTCTTGACCTGTCGGAATCGCCGACTGTCTTTAAGGGACATTCTCTTTCCTTTCTCTAGTTCATTATACCATCTGTTCCAGATGCGACTTGGCATCCTCCCACTTCTTCTTATCCGCAGCGGGCATATGCGACATGCCCCTCTTCAGAACCGCCTTGGGGACGACGCCTTCGATGAACGCCACGAATCGTCTCGGGGCTTCCAGAAGCTCAAGAGCGAGCTCGTCGAATTCGTCACTGGTCATGAACTTGGCGGTGGCCTTCGGGTCGTGGGCGAACACCCCATCTTCATCCACGACGCCGTAGGAATGTTTGACGATCTTCGAGAACAGATCGAAGAACTTTACGGCCTCGTTCTCACCCTTCACGTCCTCCAACCACTTGGCGGGGTCTTCGCCCTTGCTACTGAGTGCAAGGATGTCTCGGGTGCCGAGGTGAAAATAGTGCTCCTGGCCTTCGAGCTCAACGGTAATCATAAATATAACCTTTCTGGGTCAAAGAGAAACCCCTACCCGTTGTGGGTAGGGGCTTGTAGAGGGGTTATTCACTTGCTACGATGTGGCCGGCGATCGACTGCTCGAGTGCTTCCACTTCCTCTTCTGAGAGATCGCGACCTTCTTCCACTTCCTCTTTTTCTTTGGGGGGAGTGAGTGCCATAACGGCCAGCCCAACCACGGTGCTGATCGCAGCACCAGTGATGATAGGATGGTCGGAAATGAATTTCTTCACTCGGTCCCTAAAACGGAGCTTAGTGTTAGAGGTCTCAGACTCAGAAGTCTCAGTTTCCACGGGCTCGGCTTCGACAATAGTGCCGTCTTCGAGGGTAACAAACATGGTAAATCCTTTCTCTAGTTCATTATAATAGCTGTACGCTACGCGAGCTTCTCGCTAAGGTCACGATGGCGTATCCCAGCATGACGCAACATGACCGCCGCTGTGTGGATTTCTTGCGGATCTGTCAACAATTTGCGCAGCTCTCGAGCCCGCTCAAGGTATCTCCGACCTTCGGAAAGAGTCTTCAAGGCCTTTGGGCGATAGTATTCGCTCCAGGCCGTGGCTCCTGCCTGGCGAACGATTGCGTTCCGGGCAAAAATCCAATGCTCCACCTGGGTGTGGCACATGGCCACCAGGTGCTCGAGGTCTCCTATTGCAAACATGATAGTCTGGGCCATCAGAAGACCCTATCATACTTGTAGGAAGGACCGAAGCGATAATCCAGAACCAAATATGGCTCGCCGTCGTCAGTGACACCACTCGAGAATATGGGCTCGATCAAGTGGTCTGTATTCCACCCGTAGTCATCCCCGTAATGAAGGGATTCCATCCCGAGCGCTACGAAGAAATCATTTGCCGCCACATGGCCGTAATTATTTACCTCGTTGTTTGACTGGTTAACCGCCCTCCAGATCTTATCAACCGTGCTCGAGAAATACCTACCGGTATAAGCCTCGAAGCAGAGCACATCACCCTCATGAACCTTTGCCCGGGTCCCGCCACGGTACTTCGGGGCTTCAGCGCGAATCTCTTCCTCTTTCTTGGCCCCCACAACCTTCTCGGCGGCCTTGCGATACGCGTCGAACTGGCTCTCGGCAAGAGCCGCCGCGGATGCCGCCACAGCCACCCGTCTTGCAAGGATGGAATGGACACCGATGACGCTGGACACAGTAACTGCCCCAACCGCCAGCGGTGGGATCCAGACTCTCCAAGTGGCTTTGAGTTTATCCTGGAAGGGATTGTCTCTAAGACCCTCGTGGAGAATGATACGATGGGCCTTCACGCCGGCCTGAGCTGAAAATATAGCCGTACCGACGACACCGCCCACAGCAAGTCCGGTAAGGATGCTCGGAGCGTGCCGGCGGAGTGCGGAAGTGATGAGTGTGATGTTCATTTGTTCTCCTTTCGAGGCATGGTGAGCCTTTGAAGATGACCACATGGTCTTTCGGTGTCGACGACGATATCGCCATCGGGCAGGTAATTCACGATACTTACTGCGAAATCATAGGCTCCATTCTCAAGAGCTTGCAAATCCCGAGCGTCGGCAGTAAGTCTGGCATGGATTCGCTCCCTCGAATCGCCCCTAAGACTGAGCCTCTTTGCTCTAGTCACTTCGGGGACCCGGAGGTACCAGAAGACCATTCCTTTATCCAGCATATGGCTAGCACTATAAAAGTACTGAGCCGCACAAATCGGGTCCAGGATACAAACTGCGTAACGGTCTCTTCGGTAGCGATTGAATGACCCAATAGGCACGCCGTATCTCCAAATACCTTCCTCGGTCTGATAGACTTGAGGGAATACAATCTTTCCCTCGTCCTGTAGATCAAGAAACTCCCGGTTTGACAAATACGCTGAATACTCATCCGCTGAATAGGGTCTTGGCGGGCGGGTGGTAATGGACCGCACCCAGGTCCATCCGATATTACTCAGAGCTCTTGCAAGGGTGGTTTTTCCGGCACAACTGCCGCCTGACAAAATGATCATTACTTCTCCTTGTGCAAAAATATAACCCTACCCATTGTGGGTAGGGAAAACGGTCAGAGGGTTTCGGGGTGTTCCCACGAGCCACTCATACCTACAACTGCGCCGATAACAACGGCGAAGACTGCGATGATGGTGACGAAGGTGAGCATTATAGTTCCTTTCTCTAGTTCATTATAACACCTGTATAATATGCGAAGAGAAACCCCTACCCATTGTGGGTAGGGACACGATTACATGTTGAGCAGGGACGAGAGCCCATACACAATGCGCGACCAGCAGTGGTCTTCGTCTTCTACGAGGAGGTCCCAGTCTTCTTCCAGACCAGCGAGCCAATCAGCGATGGCTGCAACGATGGCGCGGTACTTCCAGTGAAGCTGCTTCGGGACCTTGAACAGGTTTGCGAGAGCATGCTCATGGAATTCGCACGCGATGGTCGTGTATTCGCCGGGCTTTGGCGGACGCGGGGTGCGGAAGAAGGGCCTGGACTCGTAGAGCGTGAGTGCTGCGGTACGGCACGCGCGCTGGTGTTTAGTGAGTTCCATTATAGTTCCTTTCTCTAGTTCATTATAGCCGCTGTAGAACCAGCGAAAACCTATACCCGTTGTGGGTATAGGGGTTGGGAATTACTCAGGGTCCTTCATTCCCTTGGCCTCGGCCAACTGGTCGACGAGCTTGATTGTGATGTGCTGTTGCACCCACACGAGCCCGATTTCAGCGGCGACGATACCAATCAGGATAAAGATGTACTTCATAATATCTCCTTTCATTATAGCACCTGTATTCGCTGCGAAAATATAACCCTACCCATTGTGGGGTAGGGGTAAAGTCAGAGGGTGGTAATAGCAGTCATCATAGCTTCACAGCGCCCTGCTTGTCCTGGGCGTCCGGCGTCATTGAGGAGATCCCTAGACCGCCGCAGAGTCGACAGAGCGACGCCGCGAGCGACTGGGGAGTCCCAATGATTGGCACAGATATTCAGGGTCATAGCGTA
>ERZ772772.157-NODE-157-length-41474-cov-6.008861_pt1 | contig 41474 bp, 42 predicted proteins | sample MGYA00511484_ERZ772772 | MGnify/ENA primary metagenome ERZ772772 (study PRJEB29015, sample SAMEA2737913) | human oral metagenome | biome: human oral; feature: human-associated habitat; material: dental | place: China | collected 2088 ... | reverse complement strand
TTTGGCGCAGGATATTTTGGAAGAATTCCGCGCGTGGTGGGCGGACAGGTTGGTGCTTTCATTGATTAACCGCGGGCAAATCAAACCGCAGGATTTTGTCATCGAGGCAAGCGGCGCGATAAGCCTGAAAGCCGATGCGCGTAAGCTCTTGTTCCAATCGTTGCAGGCGAAAAAGCAGGAGAAAATCGTTCATCCGTTTTTAGGCGAAGAAGTGGAAATCGGGCTGCTGCCGTATATTCAGGCAATGCTATTGGCGCGGCACTTGCGCGGGGATTTGGCGGAATACCCGCCATTTTTGATGCGATAGTGCGTATTTTTCTAAACAAGTCTTTGTAATTAAACCGTCTGAGGAGTATTTGAAGGGATAAGGGAGGATTTAACGGTGTTAAATCATTATTTTGTTTTAGCTTGCAGAAAATGATGTTTTCTATCAGAAGCTTCTAGGTCTTTAAGAAGGCCATTTTCGATATAAGATGGCAAGCTCAGGAAATATAAATAGCACGGCAAAACGCAGCAATGTTGTTACGGAAAAATCAATGCATTTACTATATTTGAAGAAATGCTGATGAGAACGATATGTTAATGCTGATTACTTATGATATTTCGCTTGAAGACCGAGAAGGGCAGGCAAGGCTGCGGCGCGTTGCCAAATTGTGTCTGGATTACGGCGTGCGTGTGCAATATTCCGTATTCGAATGCGACATTGCGCCCGATCAGTGGGTGAAACTGAAAGCCGGTTTGCTCGATATTTTCAAGCCCGAGACGGACAGCCTGCGCTTTTATCATCTGGGCAGCAAATGGCGGGGCAAGGTGGAGCATCACGGTGCGAAACCGGCAATGGATGTATTCAAGGATTCACTGGTTATTTAGCTTCGCTGACCGCTGGTTATCATAAAAATGCGGGCAGGTTAGCGAACGCTATGGGTTCTTTCACAATTGGGTTATTTATATGGTTTGTATGGCGTAAATGCGGACGCTATACTGACCAGACTCTTTGCCATTGAAACAGGTTAGCGAAAAGTAGATAGTATCTATCTGATTTTTCGTGAGTTTTTAGGCACGGAGCAGCCGCCTTCGGGCGGCTGTGTGTTGAAACCTCGCCGATAATGTTTTCTGCAAGCGGGCGGGCGCAGCCGCCTTCGGGCGGCTGTGTGTTGAAACCGCCCGGCTTGCAGCGACCCGCGCGGCATGGCGCGCAGCCGCCTTCGGGCGGCTGTGTGTTGAAACGCTATTTCAACGGCTTTGGCAATGTCCGCCTTTTGCAGCCGCCTTCGGGCGGCTGTGTGTTGAAACTAAAGCGGGCAAGAGATATGTATTTATGTAGTTATGCAGCCGCCTTCGGGCGGCTGTGTGTTGAAACATGACGGGGAAACCGTTTCTAACTAAGTCAGAAGCAGCCGCCTTCGGGCGGCTGTGTGTTGAAACAGGTCCATGGCGTCCTGCAACTCGACGCACGCGGCGCAGCCGCCTTCGGGCGGCTGTGTGTTGAAACCACCATACGTTTGCCGATCAATTGGGTAACTTGGGCAGCCGCCTTCGGGCGGCTGTGTGTTGAAACTTGACATCCGGCGCTTTATTCCGGTGGGCGATCGCAGCCGCCTTCGGGCGGCTGTGTGTTGAAACCTGAATTTTTCGCGGCCAAAGTATCCCTATATACGTAGCCGCCTTCGGGCGGCTGTGTGTTGAAACCCAGATACCCATATTAATTACTCCCAGCCTTTAAAGCAGCCGCCTTCGGGCGGCTGTGTGTTGAAACACCCATTCTGCCTTAATGTTCCGTTCTCTCATTGCGCAGCCGCCTTCGGGCGGCTGTGTGTTGAAACATGAACACCGCGCTGAACCTCGGCGTGGCGCAAACGCAGCCGCCTTCGGGCGGCTGTGTGTTGAAACACCATCAGCCATGTCCGCCGGTATCTGAATGGAGCAGCCGCCTTCGGGCGGCTGTGTGTTGAAACATGGTAGTGCAGGTCTCCGGATAGTTGAGAAATCGCAGCCGCCTTCGGGCGGCTGTGTGTTGAAACCAAAGCAAGTTCGTTCACGCTGCGGTCGCGGGCAGCAGCCGCCTTCGGGCGGCTGTGTGTTGAAACTTTACGTCCCGCCGCACGCTGATCGCCAGCCGATTGCAGCCGCCTTCGGGCGGCTGTGTGTTGAAACCGGCAGGCTGATTTGCGTTCCTGGCGGCATCGGTTCAGCCGCCTTCGGGCGGCTGTGTGTTGAAACCTCGATCACGTCCTCAAGCGCTTGCAGCTTGGCGTCGGCAGCCGCCTTCGGGCGGCTGTGTGTTGAAACTACCATACACTTGCCGATCAATTGGGTAACTTGGGCAGCCGCCTTCGGGCGGCTGTGTGTTGAAACATTTATAAACAACAAACAACAAAGTAAAATATCGGCAGCCGCCTTCGGGCGGCTGTGTGTTGAAACGTAGCGGCGGAGCAGCTTCCTGTGTTCGTAGCGGGCAGCCGCCTTCGGGCGGCTGTGTGTTAAAACGCGCGAATGACTGCTATTTGAGCGTCGCGACCTATCTAAATCCTGTCGTGCCCGAGCTTAGAAACGTAGCGGAGGATAAAACTTTGCTGTTGACCTCTTACCCTAAAGAGGTGAAGTCTGCGCGGTACAGGTTAACGGCAGGGGTGCAAACATAACGCCGCTGAGCGAGCGCCACTCGTTACAAAATCACCGCGCCTAAGAGCGAGTTGGCGCTTAGCTACTGCACTTCAAATGATCTGAATGCCACAATGATATTTCGTAAAATTTCAAAGTCGATGTATTGGTATCCGCAGGTCGATCTGAAAAATTGAAGGAGAGAAAATGGGCTACGACATAAGCTACCACGCGATCGGCAAGGAAGAGATGGAACAGTGGTATTTCGAGCCGCTAAAGCGCGCGCAAAAGGGCAATTTTGAGAGCATCGCTAAAATTGCACGCCCAAGCGGGATGGATGAATTTTATGTAGAAAAATACACCGATAGCTTCCGCTCGGCGCTTGAATACGGCGTAGACAGCATTTTTAATAAAACGCACGGATTTCATATAGCCGTGGCACAGGGCTATTTCAGAGAATATTTTTACACGCGCGGTACGGCGTTTAGCTTTTTGGCAGAGCAAAATTCTAAATTTAAGCCCTACATAAGCGATTGGCGCGAGGTTTTGCCGGCGGAATTTCTAGTGGAATTTAGCGGGCAGATTCACAACGAGATCATCGAGAGTTACTGCTGCGGTGCGTATCTGGATGCTGCTAGCGTGCAGAAACTGCTACGCGATTATGAAGCGGGCGGGGAGATAAAAGAGGCGATCGACGAATTTTATGTGCAGAATTTACCCGTGTTTTTAAAGGCGCTAAATTTAGCGCGCGAGCTAGGGATAGGGTTGCTTGAGGCTACCGAGGTCGTTGAGCCTAATCCGTTTGATCTGAATAAGTCCGAGTCGTTTTCAAATCTTTTTAATTGCGATACACAAGGCGCGCTGATCTATGCGGAAATTGCCGCGCAGCAAGTCAGCGAAGCAATAAAGCGAGATAAGGCGGCGCACGGTGGGGGTGAAAAACATAGCGACGAGAATCCTGCCTCGCATAGCGGCAGTAAAAAATCGCTTTTTGATAAGATCAAAGGGGTTTTTAAATAGCAAATTGAATCAGTAAATTTTGAAATAAATTTGTGAAGTAGACCTTAAAATTTGTGCTACGAGTAAAGTGTGTCTTTAAATTTACGAATAAAATTGTGCATTTTTACCCAAAAGATACGATAGGCAAGGAATTGCGCGGTGCCTATGTTTGTCTTGTGCAAGCGAAATAAAATTTTACCGAACAAAAGCGATGAACTATCTAGAATTGTTGCTTTTGTTCGGGATTAGCAGATCTTGCAGTTCTTGTCGCACCGAGATTTTCGCGCGCGAGTCTAAGATATGCGAGTAGATGATGAAATTTGCGAGTACCTTTTCTCCGATATTATTAGCTAAAAAGGGTGTAAATTGCATTACCCCAAAGGTGTATGAGGTAGAAACGGCGCTTGGGATAAAGCGGCTCTTTTAACGCGAGCGCTAAAATAAGCACCTTGCGGCGGTTGTCGCCGTCACCGATATACTCCATAAACGACATCGGATAAAAACTGTCCTTGCCGTAAGCTGTCTATTTAATATTTAAATCTCTGTAATTACGAAATCACTTTTGAAAGAACTACTAAATATACCGTTTTTCATTTCTTTCTATTAAATGAACTTGCTCAGATAAGAATAAGGTTCAATTGCTTGATATGCGATGTGGCTCGAGTGATGGGGCTTTGAACATCGATTGGCGATCGTTTATGTGATCCATGTGATTTTTGCGGCACTTTGCTCAGAGACTCTGTGCGGATGCTTATGTAAATGATGAAAATCGTCGGACAATATCCGGAAGTGTCTGGTATGCCGGGTTTCATGAATATTCGAGGAAGAGACGTTATGCATGGCGATACCGTTTTGTGTGCTATTCAGGGCGATATTACGCGCCTGGAGGTCGATGCCATCGTGAATGCGGCCAATTCGACGTTGCTGGGCGGCGGCGGTGTTGATGGCGCAATACATCGTGCGGCAGGGCCGGATTTGCTGGCCGAGTGTAGAACATTAGGCGGTTGCCAGACGGGTGAGGCGAAGATGACACAGGGTTATCACTTGCCGGCGCGTTATGTCATTCATACCGTCGGCCCGGTTTGGCGTGGCGGTGGGCATGGTGAGCCGGCGTTGCTGGCAGCCTGTTACCGGAATTCGTTGTTATTGGCGGCAGAATGGCGGGTGTCGAGTATTGCTTTTCCCTGCATCAGTACGGGTGTGTATGGGTATCCTTTTGAGGCGGCTGCCGATCTGGCACTGGCGAGCGTGCGCGCAACTTTGCTGGAGATAGATGCCATGCCGAAAATGTCGAAAATCTGCAAAGTCGTATTCTGCTGTTTTTCGCAGTCAGATTATTTGTATTACGCGTGCTGCCTGGGTGTCGGTACGGATTCTCGAAAGCAGGGAGATGCGCTATAGTCAATCCGCTCCCGCAGCTCTGAGCCTGCGGCGCACGTCCGGATTCTACGGGTGATTGCGTTATCTGCCTAACGATCTGGGCGGGTGGTTTCCATGAAAAATTTGTCGCTTCCTTACTCATATCTATCGGGCAAAAAAACAGGATCGTCAGGGTAGAAATACCCGGATGCGCCGCGTTCAGCGGGTTTGGGTTTGGGGATGATCGGGGAAGGACGGGAAAGTGCTCCTGAAACCCAGGTGTTTAGCGGGATGTCTGGTGAGGTGTTTGTCTAGATAATTATTTAGAGGAGGGGTCATGAAAGAACTTGTTTATCGATGGGCGGCAATCGCTCTATGCGGGCTGTCTGCTTCGCTGGCTTTTGCGGCAGAGGGCAGTGCTGCGGACGAAGTGCGCAAGGCGTGGCTGACGGGCAAGCTGTATGGAAACGATAACGATGGCGCTTCCCTGCGGCGGGTTACGATCAACGAAAGTTCGCCGGGCAGTTTTTCCGTGCAGATCGACAATCAGTTCGGTTTTCAGTGTGCGCTGGTTTTTGGCGACGATGGGCATCCGCGGCAGTTGTCGGACTGTACGTCAAAAGGCGTTCGTGAAGGGAACAAGAATGATGAATGGTTCGTCAAGGAGCCGCAGGTCATTGATCTGAACTGCGCTAAACTGGCCAAAGAGATCGTATGCAAAGGACGCTACGTGCTGGCTTCGGGAAATTTCGTGCTGGGCCCTTCGGAAATGACCATCGCCATGCCGCGTACGGCGCTGCCGCAGACCAAGGCGGGGTTGATCAACCAGCCAACACTGGCGTATTGCACAGCCAGCAATGTCAATGTGCGGAGCGAACCTTCCACGACGAGCGATGTTGTCGGGCAGCTTGGCGCCGGGCGCGTGGTGTTGATCAGCTCGTGGAACGGAGAAAATGGCGCTTGGTACAAGGTGGATTTGCCCGAGGAGAAAGGTTCAGGCTGGGTGTTTGGCGAGTACCTGACCCTTCCCGATGCTCCGATGCCGTATCTGGCGCAGATTCTGCTCGATTTTGGCAATACGCCGGCCAAGGCGCAGGCCTTGTTTGGGCCGCCTGCCAAGGTCGTGCAAACCACGCTGGAAGCCGAGGGTAAGCACGTTAATCAGGAAACCTTGTTCTATCCTGAGCATCAGGCCGTGTATGTGGGCGGTGCGCTTTCCCGCATTGTTCTTGAACCAGAAAGCTCGTTGACGCTGGGTCGCTGGAAACTCGGGCAATCGACAGCATCTTTGGCGCCATTGGGTGATGCCGAGAAAAAAGGGGGGGAATGGTCATTCACCATTTCTCCTTCAGATACGCTTCGCTTCAAAATCCGGCAAAATAAAATTGCTGGCGCGGAGTACGTGAAAACCCCGGGTGATTAATCAGAAGACGGGGCAATGCGCAGACACCCATTGAACACGTATTGACATCGCTATGCTATGAAAACGGCTATTTCAGGATTACGGGCAATCACGCTCTCTTTTGCCCTGCTGTTGGGGGTATATCTCCTCACGGCGTTGCTGGCGAATATCGTCAGTCTCGCGGATGCTGCGGATCGCATGCATGGCGGCAGCGGCGTATTCATATTCTGGGGGTTGCTTTCCCTGTCGTTCTTACTGCTGGTTGCGCCTTTCGCACTCTTTTTCCGTTTGCCTAAAGCGCTGACGCCGCCACCCAGTGTCGCTGATCCAGCGTATGAGGCATTTTTACAGGCATTCATTGCGCGTCTGCGAGTCAATCCGCTGCTTGCCGGGGTGACGATTAACAATGAGGCGGATGTGGTCAGCGCTTGTGCCAAACTGGAAAAGACCGTCGATGAATTGATCAAGGAAACGGCCAGTACGGTATTTGTCAGTACGGCGGTCATGCAGAATGGCCGACTGGACGGGTTGATCGTATTTTTTACGCAAATCCGTCTCGTTTGGCGGATTGCGCAGGTATATACGCAGCGTCCGTCGCCGCGCCAGATGCTGTATCTCTACAGCAATGTCGGCATGAATGCGTTGGTGGCGGAAAATCTTCAGGAAATCGAGTTCATGGAAATTGCAGCTCCGATCGTGACAGCGATTGTCCCTTCGCTGAAAGGTGCTTTGCCCGGATTTCAGGGGGTTTCGACGCTGCTGGTCAATAGCCTGGCAAGCGGCTGTTCGAATGCGTTCCTAACGTTGCGTGTTGGCCTGATGGCGCGGGTGTACTGTGCGTCTCTAACCCGACCGGAACCGTCTGCGCTCAAGAAAAATGCGACCGTTCTGGCCATGGGAATGGTTGGCGGCATTGCCAGAACGCAGGGTGAACGCGTGGTCAAAAGTTCATGGCATGCCGTTAGCCGGGCAGTCGGCTCTGCTATGGATGCTTCGGTTGAGACAGTAAAAAGCACAGTCGGCCAGACTACTGATGTCGCCGTGGAGGCGGCCAGGTCGGTTGGCGGCGTCTTCAGCCGTACCTGGGGATCGCTAAAATCCTCGTTGTCGAAGAAAACGGACAGAGAGCCAGAATCTTCAGAACGCCGATAAAAAAATCCCGCATCGGTTTGACGCGGGATAAATCTCATCATTGCGATGAGTCAGGGAGGGTCAAATGTTGCCAGCAAGGAGTGCTAAGACAACGCTTGCAGTATAAGGCGTAAAAGTGTGTTATTGGCTTGCTGTCTGCGGCAAATGCGCATGAGTTATACATATGTTGGGTAACTCCGGTTTGCCGTTTGTGCCATACATGGATCCCGGCACTGTGTTTGAGTCATCCGGCGTAGAATCGTAACGATTTTGTGTGAAAGTTAGGGAAAGGGCGGCGATGCGTGCGCGTGCAATCAAGTTGATGCTGGGCATAGGATTGATGGCGGCCAGTCTGTCCCTATATGCCCAGGGTGTGTATGTGACGCGGGGTGCCAACGGGCCAGTATTTTCCGACAAGCCACAGCCCGGTGCCAAGGAAATGCGCTTGAAACCATTGAATGTGGTGCCGGCGCAAAAAGTACCGCAGGAAAAGACGGCATCTGGCACGTCAGCCGGTACGCTGCAAGAACGTGCGGGAAAGCAGGCAGTACCTGAAGATACGCCTTATCGAACATTCTCGATCTTGTCTCCGGAGCAGGATGGTAGTGTTGTTGCCAATACCGGCAGTTTCACGGTGCGGCTGGCGGTCGATCCGCCATTACGGCTTGGTGAGGGGCACGCATTTGTGATCAGCCTCAACGGGCAGCCTGTCGGGCAGCGTTTTACTGCTACTGAATTCATGTTTCCGCCCGAGTTCTGGGGAGGCGTACCGCCCATCAATCAACGTGCCCAGCTCGACGTCAGTATCGTGGATAGCGCCGGGCGAATCATCATGCATGCGCAGCCTGCGGTATTTTTTATGCGTTATACAACGGTGCTACAACGGCCTCATTCACTGCCTCCACCGTATCCGCCACCTCCTCCGTATCCCATGTACCCGCCGCCTCCACGGGGTAGGCCGCCGATGTATCCGCCACCGGTGTCTCATCCGCTTCCCCCCCCATCTGCACCGGCGTATATCCCGCCGTGGAAGCCGGCTTATCCCCGTCCGCTGTTTCCTGGCAGCCGTGTGGTCGAAATGCCGCCCGGCACGCCGCCACAAACACCGGACAATCGCGGAAATCACAGAGAGCGCTGGAGCAGATAGCGTGAAATAGCGTGAAGTAATTTGTGGCGTGTGTAGCGGAGCCCGCGGTTCTGCGTATCAGGGCAATGAAGGCCTGGAAGGCTGTGAATGTGGAATGCATACAAAGATAGGACGCGAGCGTACTGGCGAATACTTTTATCCCTGATGTTGCCGGTATCGGCGGTTGCCCGCTGCTACCGTTAGTTGCTTTAGTTGCCCCCTTTGTCTGGCTCGCGGATTCCCCTGAACATATGAAGTAGGGAGGCGTTGCGGTGCGCTGAACGCTTCTGCCAGGTATGCAATTTCCGTTTGCGATGAAGTGATTGCATGCCGCTCGCGGTTTTCCAGCTTGCCGTAAAGCGTGTTCGGCTTATAATACGCGCGCTTTATCCAGCCCGCGCCCCTGTAGCATGAAGGTCGTGCAGTTGATTTGTAATCATCAGGTCGTGGTTCGATTCCGCGCAGGGGCACCAGGGCGAAGCAAAACAGCCGTTCAAGAATATTCAGCATGCTTCTATTTCAGCGGCACGGCAAACGCAGGCAGTGTGGTACGGCTGTGCTGAAATGTAATGCGCCATGACCAAACTCAGGCAGACCCTGCAGATGATCGACGCGGCCATGGCGGACGCACAACGGCCGGCGTTGGCGCTTTCCGGTGGTAAGGACTCGCTCCTTTTATTGGCGTTGTGCAAACCGTATCGTAAGCGTTTGCATGTTGTCTGGGCGCGGACAAGCGAAACGTTTCCGCACATGGTCGATTTTATGCGCGAAGCAACGCGCGGTTGGGACTTTCAGGAACTGGTCAGCGACCAGTCTGCTTATTTTGCGACGCATGGTTTTCCGTCGGCGCTGATTCCAGTACGGCACCGACCGCACGAGAAGAATCCGGGAATCCTCATTCAGTCCAACGGGTATTGCTGCAAGGCGCTCCAGTACAAACCCTTGGCGCGCTACCTCAAAGAGTACGGAGCCGATCTGGTTCTGCACGGGCAGACGGCCGAAGATTTGCTAAATCATAAAACTTCATTTCCAGCCATGCTGGGCCCCTTGTCGCGTAGGCGGATTGTGGCGCCTTTACGTGACTGGACGGCTGAGGAGGTGCTGGCCTATTGCCAGCGACGGCGCGTGCCATTGCCCGAACAATATGCTACGGGCTTGGCTGATTCGCTGGAATGCTGGAACTGTACCGTGCGCATTGATCTGCCCCGTTTTCGCTGGATGCAGGTGCATTACCCGGTACTGGCGGAAAAACTCGGCGCTTTGTTGGGATCGGTCTATGGTGCGGCGATTACCGATTACGAAACGCACATTGCTCCGGTGCTCGATGCTGCCAGAAATAAGGAAAAAGATCAGAAAATCAAGGTGGCCACGGCCTAGCGGCAGGTTTGGGCCGAATGCCGGTATGTGCGCACCGCATCTGCCCAGCAGTTGGGTGTTTCGTAGAGCCTGACGCGTTCTAGCCGCAGATGGTTGCCAAAGTTGTCGCAGAATATGCGGTCAAGAATGACAAAAGCAGTTTCGGCCAGATTTTCTGCCGTCGGAATACATTCGAGAACGACGGTTTTGTGGCCAGGCAGCGTTTTCAGAAATTCGACGACGGCCGTATCGCCTGCATAAACGAGAAAAGCATGATCCCAGTGGTCGACCAGATGCCGTTTTGCCAGCGTCTTGATGTCGGCAAAATCCATCACCATGCCGTTGGCTGCATCGCCGTCATGGTGGATGATGTTGCCGGCCAGGGTGATTTCGAGAATGTAACGATGACCGTGAAGATGGCGGCAATGGCTTTTGTGATCGGGGATACGGTGGCCGGCGTCAAACTCCAGGCGGCGAGTGATGAACATGGGGAAATCCGGAGGAAAATTCAGCGCGCCGATTATATCGGAATCGCCATGACTGTTTTTCAAAGCGCATGTGATCTGTAGGCGTGTAGGGCGGTGCGTGTGGGCATCCAACCATCGACTATCATTACATTTTTGATTACCTCGCAATATCTGTCACATACCATGCTGACCATCTCCGACCATCGCCGCGACAGCGCCGGAATGACTTATGTGTACCCTGTCGTTTCCCGCCGCGCGGGTGGTGTTTCCGTCGGCATCAACCTCAATACGAATAACGCCTGCAACTGGGCGTGCCTGTACTGCCAGGTGCCGGAGCTGAAGCGGGGTGGGCCGCCGCCGATCGATCTCGACCTGCTGGAAATGGAGCTTCGCTGTTTTTTGCGGGAAGCCGTGCATGGAGATTATCTGGTGCGCAACGCGCCGCCAGAAGCACGCCGCCTGGTGGATGTGGCGTTTTCTGGGAATGGTGAGCCAACCAGTGCAGCCGAGTTTGCAGATGCCGTATTGCGGCTGGAACGTGTGCTACAGGATCTGTCGCTGCTCGGCGTACTCAAGGTACGCTTGATTACCAACGGCAGTTTGATGCATCGTGAAAACGTGCAATTAGGCCTTGCCCGTATCGCCCGGCTGGGCGGTGAAGTTTGGTTCAAACTGGATCGGGCGACGGCTGCGGGCGTGCGCCGTATCAACGGCGTCGGCCGTTTTTCATCAGCACGGCTGTGTGCGACGGTACGTCAGTGTGCGCAACTCGTGCCCATCTGGATTCAGACATGCTGGTTCGCGCTGGACGGCGAAGCGCCGTCGGCGCTGGAACAGGACGCCTATTTGGCGTGCCTTGACCTGCTGCGGCCGCATATTCAGGGGGTGCTGCTTTATGGGCCGGCTCGCCCTTCCTTGCAGCCTGAATCGTTTCGCATCTCTGCCGTGCCTCCGGAGATCATGCAGGGTGTTGCAGACAGGATCGAGGTGCTTGGCGTCAAGGTCATCATGACGCCCTGAATGCGCGTGAACGTGAAGTCGCGTAATGGTTAATGTAAAGCGCAGGCATCGTAAAAAATCAATTTTAGGCATCTGCCCAGTGATGGAATTCGGGTAGAATCCGTTGCGTTTATTGATAGAGAATGGATCAGGAATGGCATTAATCGTCCAGAAATTTGGCGGCACTTCGGTAGCAACGACCGAACGTATCAAGAATGTGGCAAAGCGCATTGCCCGCTGGAAGAAGCGGGGTCATGATGTCATCGTCGTCCCGTCGGCCATGTCCGGGGAGACGAATCGCCTGATTGCACTGGCTAAAGAAATCTCCGCCTCGCCCGATCCGCGTGAACTGGATGTGATTGCTTCAACCGGCGAGCAGGTGACGATCGGTCTGCTCTCCATGGCGTTGCAGGAGTTAGGGCTAAAAGCGAAAAGTTATACTGGCCCACAGGTGAAGGTGTTAACCGATAGCGTATTTACCAAGGCGCGCATTCTCAAGATCGACGATGCGTTGATCCGTAAGGATCTGGACGCGGGTTATGTCGTCGTTGTGGCTGGTTTCCAGGGAGCGGATGCCGAAGGCAATATCACGACGCTCGGCCGTGGCGGTTCCGATACTTCGGCGGTTGCGTTAGCAGCTGCACTGCATGCCGACGAATGCCAGATTTATACCGACGTGGATGGCGTCTATACAACCGATCCGCGTATCGTCCCGGAAGCGCGCAAACTCGATGCCATCACCTTCGAAGAAATGCTGGAAATGGCCAGTCTTGGCTCGAAAGTACTGCAAATCCGCGCTGTCGAGTTCGCTGGAAAATACAAGGTCAAGCTGCGTGTGCTTTCCAGCTTCGAGGACGAAGGTGAGGGGACCCTGATTACTGTTGAGGAAGAAAAAACAATGGAACAACCGATCATTTCTGGCATTGCCTCTAACCGCGATGGCGCCAAACTGACCATTTTTGGTGTGCCCGACAAGCCCAGCATCGCGTACCAGATTCTTGGGCCGATCGCCGACGCCAACATCGACGTTGACATGATCATCCAAAATGTCAGCCAAGAAGGGCTGACGGATTTCTCATTCACCGTCAATCGCAGTGACTACGCCAAAGCCAGGGCAATTCTCGAACAGAACGCAGCCGGGCTTGGTGCGCGCGGCGTGACCGGCGACAACAAAACCTGCAAGGTTTCCATTGTTGGCGTCGGCATGCATTCCCACCCGGGTATTGCCAGCCGGATGTTCAGTGCGCTGGGCGCGGAAGGTATCAACATTCAGATGATTTCAACCTCGGAAATCAAGATTTCTGTGGTTATTGAAGAAAAATATCTGGAACTGGCCGTCCGTATTCTGCACCGGACATTCGGCCTCGACAAAGAGTGAATAATTCCGTTCAATTGACCGGGCGCAGCTAAACGGCTATCATCGCGCCCTTCCGGAGACGTGGCCGAGAGGTCGAAGGCACTCCCCTGCTAAGGGAGCATGCGGGTAAAACCTGCATCGAGGGTTCGAATCCCTCCGTCTCCGCCAAACCCAGTAAAGACGGCCTTTCCGGCCGTCTTTGATTTTCTGGGCTATTTTCTTGTTAGATTATTCCAAAAAATATAAGTAGAAACCGTTATGTGAGATATTGTGTGAGATAACTAATAACTACGGAAATTATTCGTATACGAATCTATCTTTGGGATAGTTAAATAAAACGCCTCTTAATGGTGATTCCAAGGTTCGGAAGCTACTTATTTTCAAGACACTACCTATTTCGAGCTGTTTCTAGTACTCAAGAATGATGCGTATAAATTAATGATGTTCTACTCAGCCAATCCATTGATTTTAATCGTATCTGGCTGTTTAGATAGCGGCGGAGAATAAAACTAGCGCTAGTTTCTTTTGCCGCATTTGTCTTGTATTGGTTTGGATGTTGGAGCCTAGTTTTTTTGAGTTATTTTTTTATTTAAGCGGCCGCGCAGTGCCATCTAACATACTACTAAAACCATTAATCTAATTTTGCGGAAATTTATGCCGCATCATATACGTCAAAGATAGGGGAATCGTTGCCGCAATGTTCGCCAGGTTTCCCAGACGAAAAAACTGCGCCGTGCCAGCCGAAATACGCGGCGACCATTCAGAATAGTCAACGTGGCAACGGCAAGTCCAGCGAGCAGTGGGTAACGTTTGACGTAGCTGATACCCGTATTAATGTACGTGCGCGCAACATCAATACGGTTGAGGGCGGCTTGCACCGGTTGCGTTTCCGCGGACAGGAAGTAGCGCTGTGTTGTAATGCGTTCAAGTAGCATGCCCCGCTGCAGCTGGATGTCATTCAGCCGGCGCATCGTGTTGCCCTATCGCAGCTTTCAATTGTCGGAGATCCTCTTCCAATTCGGAAAGACTGGCGTCAAACATCCGTCTGGGACGTTGCACGGCCTGTTTCAATCCGAACGCTAGCCAGATACTGGCACCAAGAAATGCTGCGCAGGAAATTCCCAATATAAGTACCCGGCTTTCCCAGAATGCCACCGTCAGAAACAAGACCAGCATGAGAAGGCCGATGCTTAAGCAGAAAGCCAGTCCAAGGGCTAGCAGAAAGAGCTGGAATGCCCGTAATTTTTCCTCTTCCAGCTCATTGCCCAACAATTCGAGGCGCGTTCTGCCGCTCGCCAGCAATGTGGCCGCCAGATTTTTTAGGGCGGAAAACAGGCTGCCCCGGTAGCCAGGCGTGGTACTCATGAAATTCCGCGCAAAAAATCCCAAAAACTTCAGATTCAACGACGGCTAGCGAAAATCCCGATCAACAGGCCAATGCTGGCGGCAATACCGACAGCCTGCCAAGGATTTTCCTTGACATAGACATCCGTGGCGTGCGCGGCGGCTCGCGTTCTGCCGATCAGTTCATTTTCAACATCGATGAGCCGCGTCTTGGCGTCTTCCAGCCGTTCGCTGATTTGCCCGCGCAGTTCGACAACTTTCTCACCCGCCAGGTCGGCGGTGGCGCGCAAGATTTCCTCGGCGTCGGCAATCACAATTTTCAGATCTTCGACGAGCTTCTGTTTGCTCAGGTTAATCGAAAATTCGGATTCACTCTGTTTGGACTTGGATTGTCTGGGCATGATGATTTCCTTGCGTTGAGTTAAGTAAAAGTCAATCGGAGTTACTCTGGGCGCCGTACTATCTATCGCCAGGGTATGCTGGGATGCCTTTCATGACACATAAATTTGTATACGGCATTTAGATGCAGGGTAACGAATTTGGCGTTTTGAATCAATTAAAATTCATAATGCGTAATCATAGTCGATGCGTAACGGGGCATGATCGGAAAAGCGTTCGGCTTTATAAATTTCTGCGGAACGCGCCCTCTTGGCTAGTGTGGGTGTTGCCAATTGATAGTCGAGCCGCCAGCCGACATTTTTAGCCCAGGCCTGACCGCGATTGCTCCACCAGGTGTAGCAGGTGTCTGTCGCATCCGGATGCAGATGACGGTAAACATCGACCCAGCCTGCTTCGTTGAGCGTTTTGCCGAACCAGGCACGCTCTTCCGGCAAGAATCCGGAATTTTTCTGGTTATTTTTCCAGTTTTTGAGATCGATTTCCTGGTGGGCGATATTCCAGTCACCACAAACGGCGATATCACGCTTTTCACGTGCTAACTGGGACAAGATGGGATAGAAACCATCCATGAACCGAAATTTAGCCGCTTGTCGCTCAGGCGAACTCGATCCGGAAGGCAGATACAGTGAAATCACCGACAGTCGGCCAATATCCACGCGCAGGTAGCGGCCTTCAGCGTCGAACTCAGGGATGCCGGTACCTTGTTGAACCGCATCCGGCAAATGGCGACTCCAGATACCGACGCCGCTGTAGCCTTTTTTCTCAGCCAGATGATAGTGTGCGTGCATGCCGGTAGGAGAAAGCATATCAGGCGCCAGATCGGCGGCCTGCGCCTTGATTTCCTGCAGGCAAACGACGTCGGCGTTCTGGCAGGCTTGCCAGGGAGCAAAGCCTTTGCGCCAAGCCGAGCGAATTCCATTGAGATTTAGGGTAATGATGCGTAACATACAAGCCGTCACTCAGATAATGCTTGGTATTTCATGGATTTTCGTCAGGAATTCATCGAGTTCGCCTTGAACCTGAATGTACTGCGTTTCGGCGAATTCAAGACTAAGGCCGGCCGCCTGTCACCGTATTTCTTCAATGCCGGGCTATTTAATGACGGCGCAGCGCTCGACCGACTTTCGCGATTTTACGCCAAGGCGATCCTTGCCAGCGGTGCATCGATGGACATGTTGTTCGGCCCCGCCTATAAAGGGATTCCGCTGGTCGCTGTGAGCGCTTTGGCACTTGCGCGCGCTGGTCGTAATGTGCCTTTTGCCTTCAATCGCAAAGAGGTGAAGGATCATGGCGAAGGCGGCCATATCATTGGCGCAAAACTGGCAGGGCGCGTGTTGGTCATCGACGATGTAATTTCTGCCGGTACCTCTGTGCGCGAATCGGTCGAGATCATCCGTGCTGCTGGGGCCGAGCCATGCGGTGTCGTGATTGCGCTCGATCGCATGGAACGGGGGACGGGCACCCTCTCTGCCGTGCAGGAAGTCGAACAGGATTTTGGAATTCCGGTTGTCGCCGTGGCGACGCTCAATGACCTGATGGCTTTTCTGAGCCATCATCCGGAATTCAAGGCGCATGAAGATGCGGTTTTACAATATCGTCGTCAGTATGGTGTTAATTAGTATGTCAAAAAAACTGTTTACGAATCTTGCCATTTTCGGCACTTTGTCTTTATTTGGCGGTGCGGTGTTCTCTGCTGGCAAAACGACCGGCCAGTCGTCAGGCGCGGTGTATTGCTGTAATGATGCGGGTGGGCGGCAGGTTTGCGGCGATCTTTTGCCCCAGGCGTGCTTTGGCCGTGCCTACCGCGAGGTTGGCCGTAGCGGATCGACTATCCGCAAGGTTCCTGCGCCGCTGACCACAGAACAGCGGGCGCAGCGAAAAATCGAGGAAGAAAAGCGCAAGATCGAGGAAGAAAAACGTAAAGAGCAGGATCTGAAGGATCGGGCATTGCTCAATACCTACGGTAGCGAAGCCGAGATCGATGCGATGCAGGCGCGTGCCGAGAAGGACATTTTGCAGTCGATCAAGAATGCTGAAGCCAAAATAGAAAGCGCCAAACAGGCACGTAAGAAATATGAAGAAGAAGCCGAGTTTTATAAAAAAAAGCCTATGCCACCTGAAGTGCAGAAAGGACTAAAGGAAGGTGACGTCGAAATCAATGCGCAAACGTCACTGATTGAGGCCAAGAAAAAAGAGCTGGAAACTGTTCGCGCCAAATATGGCGAGGAGAAAGCGCGTTTCGTTGAGCTGAGCAAGCGTCCGCGTTCTCGTTGATCTTGTATTTTTCTGATCGGTCGCAATTGACCGTACGCTAAGGCAAGCCCTATGCACAAGGTGCGGCATGAATAGCGTAGCGCCTTGCCTTTGTCCTCTTGGTTAATCTGTCAATTTGCGTCGCAACAGCTCATTGACCTGTTGCGGGTTGGCTTTACCCTTGGCGGCTTTCATTATCTGACCGACCAATGCATTGAATGCTTTCTGCTTGCCTGATTTGAATTCGGCAACCATGACTGCATTGGTGGCCAGCACATCATCGACCAATTTTTCGATGGCGCCGCTATCGGTAATCTGCCGCAGGCCGCGCTGTTCGATGATGGCGTCGGCACTGGCGCCTTCTCCGCTCCAGAGGGCTTCAAAAACCTTCTTGGCAATGGCGTTGGAGATCGTGTTGTCGGCAATGCGCGCTGCCAGACCGCCGAGCTGCGCGGCACTGACGGGCGATTCGCCAATGGTTTTGTCTTCTTTGTGCAGACGTGCGGCCAGATCGACCATGACCCAGTTGGCGCAGATTTTAGCGGCAAACTTTCCGGCAACGGCAACCGCGGCCTCGAAATAGTCGGCCATTTCAAGCGATGCGGTGAGCGCAGCGGCATCATAGGCAGAAAGCCCATAGTCTGCGCTGAAACGTTGTTTCTTGGCATCGGGCAGTTCCGGCAAAGCGGCGCGTTCGCGCTCGATCCAGTCGTGGTCAATAAAAAGCGGCAGTAGATCGGGGTCAGGAAAGTAGCGATAGTCGTGCGCGTCTTCTTTGGATCGCATGGCGCGTGTTTCGCCAGTGCTCGGATCAAATAGCACGGTGGCTTGGCGAATGGCGCGGCCTTCCTCGATTTCGGCAATTTGCCACTGCACTTCGTAATCGATAGCCTGTTGCAGGAAACGGAATGAGTTGAGATTCTTGATTTCGCGCCGCGTCCCGAATTCTTGCTGCCCCAGCGGACGTACCGATACGTTAGCGTCGCAGCGGAACGAGCCTTCCTGCATGTTGCCGTCGCAGATGCCGATCCAGCGCACGAGTGCGTGCAGGGCGCGCGCATAAGCGGCGGCTTCCGCCGATGATCTCAGATCCGGTTCGCTGACAATTTCAAGCAGTGGGGTGCCGGCGCGGTTGAGGTCGATCCCCGAAGCGCCGTGAATCCCTTCATGGATAGATTTACCGGCATCTTCCTCCAGATGCGCGCGCGTCAGGCGGATTGTTTTCTCCGTCGTATCCTCGCCTTGGCCGAGCTGGATGTGCACCTGGCCGCCGCTAATGACGGGCAGCTCAAACTGGCTGATCTGATAGCCTTTGGGCAAATCCGGATAAAAATAGTTTTTGCGGGCAAATACCGATTTGGGCGCGATGTTGCCCCCGACGGCCAGGCCAAAGCGAATGGCGCATTCCACCGCACCGCGGTTGAGCACCGGCAGCACGCCCGGCAAAGCGATATCGACGGCGTTGGCCTGCACGTTCGGCTCGGCACCGAAGGCGGTCGAACTGCCGGAAAAAATCTTTGAATGGGTCAGCAGCTGGACGTGCGTTTCAATGCCAATGACGACTTCCCATGATTTCATCGTTTATTTCTCTCTGTATTCAGGCACAACGGCCATTACGCGGATTGACCAGAATCGGCCACAGATAATCGACAGCGTCGCCGCTGCATTGCGCACGGCAATTATGAAAGGCGATCGTGACGCCCTTGTTTTGTTCCCATAGGCGAATCAGGCAGGCATTGGCCGGATTGTGCAATTCGACATTGGGTATGCGGGATGTTTGTGTGAATGCAGGCAAGTCGAAGCGACAGACGCCGTGTTTGGGAATTCCGATTTCTGCACTCAGGCGCTTGACTTCGGCACGTTCCACCAATAGATCGAGGCGGCCCTTGCCGCCGTTGACGTCCTTGAACGTGCACGCCGCCTTGACATTCAGCGCCCGGTCGTGAATTTGCTGCATTTTTTTACCGCGTAGCCGGCGCAGGGTTTGCGAGCTGATTTGACCGGTCTGGATATGTCCGGAAGCCGATGTCTCTTTAGCTTTCTCGCCAGTGGCCTGATCGGTGGTTGCACACGCTGCCAGCAAAGTTGTCAGCATGGCGGCAAGGCATAGGCGCTGTATGCCGGGGATTCTTCCGGCGTAGCCAGCATGCCGTCTGTTTCGGGAAATTTCGGCCATCGTCAGAAACATGTGTTTTTCTCCAGTCAAACCCATGCTGTTAAGGAATCTTTGTATTGCGGTGTTTGCCCCGTTATGCCGCAAGTGCCGGCGGCTGGCGCAGGTGCCAGTCGGTGGCTTGCTGATAACGGTGTGCGATATTGAGTAGCCGTGCTTCGCTGAAATAGTCGCCGATCAACTGCAGCCCGACCGGCAATGGGGATGTTTGGCCGGAGAAACCGCAGGGGATCGACATGCCGGGCAGGCCGGCAAGATTGACGGCTACGGTGTAAATGTCCGACAGATACATTTGCACCGGGTTGCCGATTTTCTCACCCAGTCTGAACGCTGGGATTGGATAGGTTGGCCCCATAATGACGTCGCAATGTTTGAACGCTTCGGCAAAGTCTGCCGCAATTAGGCGGCGGACGCGCTGAGCTTGCAGATAATAGGCATCGTAGTAGCCATGCGACAATACATAAGTACCGATCAGAATGCGCCGCTTGACTTCGATGCCAAAGCCTTGCGAGCGGCTTTTTGCATACATATCGTTAAGGTCGGCGTATTTCGGGGCACGATAGCCGTAGCGGACGCCGTCGTAGCGCGACAGGTTAGTGCTGGCTTCAGCCGAGGCAATGACGTAATAAGTGGGTACCGCCAGTTTCAGGTTCGGTAGGCTGACTTCCACGGTTGTCATGCCCAGTTTTTGGTATTCGGCCACGGCGGCTTCGACGCGCGCCATGACCTCGGCGTCGCACCCCTCTCCATAAAATTCCTTGGGTAGGCCAATTTTTAGGCCGGCCAGAGGTTTATCGAGATCGCGTGTGTAATCTTCGGCCGGACGGTCAAGGCTGGTCGAATCGCGCTCATCGAAACCGGCCATGGCGTTGAGCAACATGGCACAATCTTCCGCCGTATGCGCGATCGGCCCACCCTGGTCGAGCGAGGATGCATAGGCAATCATGCCGTAGCGTGAAACCGTGCCGTATGTTGGCTTGATGCCGCTCAGATTGCAGAGTGCCGCCGGCTGACGGATCGAACCGCCTGTGTCGGTGCCTGTCGCCGCGGGCGCCAGCAGGGCCGCCACCGCGGCTGCCGAACCGCCCGAAGAGCCGCCTGGCGACCTTTCCATATCCCAAGGATTGCGGGTTGCACCGTAATATGAAGTCTCGTTCGATGCACCCATGGCAAATTCGTCCATATTCGTTTTTCCCAGAGTGACCACACCGGCGGCGTTGAGCCGTTCGATCACCGTGGCATCATAGGGACTCACGAAGTTACCCAGCATCTTTGAACCACAGGTCGTCAGCCAGCCCTTGGCGCAGAAAATGTCCTTCTGCGCCAGTGGAATGCCGGTCAATGGCGTGGCCTGCCCGGCGGCAATGCGGGCATCTGCCGCTGCCGCCTGCGCTAAACTTTTTTCCGGAACGATAGTGATATAGGCATTGAGTGCCGGATTGATGCGTTCGATTCGGTCGAGATAGCTGCGAGTCAGTTCAACGCTGGAAATTTCTTTGTTCGCCAGCGCCGCGGCCAGTGATTTGATGTCATGCGGAATCATTCGATCACCTTTGGCACGATAAAGAGTCCGGCTTCGGTCTGCGGTGCGATTGCCAGAAAATCTTCGCGCCGGTTACTTTCTGTGACAATGTCAGGACGCAAACGCTGGCCGAGATCGAGTACATGCGCCATCGGTTCGACGCCATGCGTGTCGACGGCCTGGAGTTGTTCAATTAGGCCGAGGATGTCATCGAGCTGCGCGCGAATCGTTTCGTTTTCGTCGGCGCTGATTTCAAGCTGCGCCAATTGCGCTACGCGCTTTACGTGTTCATGGGTGATCGACATAGAAAAGTAGAAAAAATAAAAATAGTGGGAAAAATCAAAAGGTCAACTCATCAAAATAATGGCTGTATAAGGTATCATAAAAGCTTTACCAGCCGCAGTATGGCGGCGTTTTTGGATACTTAGGCATGTTCAGTTTCTTGCGCAGTTATTTTTCGAACGATCTTGCCATTGATCTTGGTACCGCGAATACCCTGATTTACATGCGCGGCAAGGGCATCGTTCTCGACGAACCTTCAGTGGTCGCCATCCGCATGGATGGCGGTCCGAACTCCAAGCGGGTGATTCAGGCGGTGGGGCAGAGCGCCAAGGAAATGCTTGGCAAGGCGCCCGGACAAATTACTGTCATCCGGCCGATGAAAGATGGGGTCATCGCTGATTTTACGTGGACCGAGCAGATGCTCAAGCAGTTTATTCGCAAGGTGCACGACTCGCGCCTGCTTTCGCCCAGTCCGCGCATTATCGTTTGTGTGCCGTCCGGTTCGACACAGGTGGAACGCCGCGCTATCCGTGATTCGGCTGAGAATGCGGGTGCCCGGCAGGTGTTCTTGATTGAAGAACCGATGGCGGCGGCAATTGGCGCCGATTTGCCTGTCGCCGAAGCAACCGGTTCGATGGTTGTCGATATTGGCGGCGGCACGACGGAGGTTGGCGTGATTTCGTTGGGCGGCATGGTGTATTCCGGTTCGGTGCGTATCGGCGGCGACAAACTCGATGAAGCGATCATTAACTACATCAGCCGTAACTACGGCATGCTGGTCGGCGAGAATACGGCGGAAAGCATCAAGAAGCAGATTGGCTCAGCTTTCCCCGGTACAGAAGTGCAGGAAATGGAAGTTTCCGGTATCAATAAGGCCGAAGGTATCCCGCGCAAATTTACGATTTCCTCAAACGAAATTCTCGAAGCATTGACCGATCCGCTCAACAGCATTGTCTCTGCCGTCAAGTCAGCGCTGGAGAAGACGCCACCCGAGTTGGGCGCTGATATTGCCGACAAGGGACTGGTGCTGACGGGTGGCGGTGCGCTTCTGCACGATCTCGACCGCTTGCTGATGGAAGAGACGGGGCTGCCGGTGATCGTTGCCGAAGAGCCGCTGACCTGCGTTGCGCGTGGCTGCGGAATCGCGCTCGAACGCATGGACAAGCTGGGCAGCATTTTCGCTTCGGATTGACCGGGGTGGATCATCGTGGATGCGCGCCCGGCCAATTCGGCGCGCGCCCACAGTGCGTAGCGCGGTTTTGATCCGTCCGTTTGCCGGCGTGATTCGTTAGCGGAGTGGTCAGGATGACCGGAGTGATGTGCCCGGGTGCATACTGTTTTTTTCAGTCATTTTGCTATTGCTGAAGTTTTTTCTCGAAACTTTGCATGGATCATCAGCCGCCGCCATTTTTTAAACGAGGCCCCGCCCCGCTAGCGCGTTTGTTCTTTTACGTGACCTTGTCGCTGGTGCTGATTGTGATCGATGCGCGCTTTCATACGCTGGATCTGGCGCGCCAGAGCCTTTCCCTGATCACTGATCCGTTACAGCGGGCGGCGCAGATGCCTGCTGCCTTGTTGGTTCAGGCACGCGCTTATCTCTCTAGCGTTGCACGTCTGCAAGAAGAAAATTTCCGGATGAAGCGCGAGCAGCTTGATAATGCCGCTAGCCTGACGCGTACCGAGCAGCTTGAGCGTGAAAATGCCAGACTACGCCGCTTGCTGGAGCTTCGTGAGCGCGAGCATCCCAGTGGGGTCGTTGCACAGATTCTGCATGCCGTGCGCGATCCCTATACCCAGCGTATCGTCGTCGACAAAGGACAGATGGCGACGGTTAGCGCCGGGCAGCCGGTCATCGATGACGTGGGTGTCATCGGCCAGGTGACGCGCGTTTTTCCTTTTGCCGCCGAGATTACATTGCTGACCGACAAAGATCAGTCGATTCCCGTCCAGGTTGTGCGCAACGGCCTGCGTTCGATAGCGTTTGGTTTGGGCGACGGACAGTTGGAGCTGCGTTTTATGCCTGCCAACGCCGATATCAATAATGGTGACCTGATCGTCACGTCCGGCCTGGACGGCGTGTTTCCGCGCGGTTTGCCCGTGGCACGGGTAACGCATATCGAACGCAATGCGTCCTATGCGTTTCCGCGGATCTTCTGCAAGCCGTTGGCCGGAGTGGAAAATTACAACGAAGTCATGGTGCTGGCCGTGCGCGAGCCGATGGCGATTCCAGAAGAACTGCGGACTCCGCGCCCGTCGGCGGGTGGCAAGTCCGGGAAGAAAAAACGACCCAAAAGGGGTTAATGTATGCAAGCGACTCACGCCTCATCGCGTATCCTACAACCGGCCAATCCCTGGTTTATCCGGTTGAGCCTGCTGGTTGCGCTGTTACTGAATTTTATGCCGACGTCTTCCTGGCTGTGGATACCCGACTGGGTCGCCTTGACGCTTGTTTTCTGGTGTGTCCGCGAGCCGCGTTACGTTGGGATGGGATACGCCTTTCTTTTTGGGTTGGCGATGGACGTGGCCGATGCCAGCCTGATGGGGCAGCACGCCCTGGCGTATGTCATCATCGCCTATCTGGCCATGTTGCTTTCCCGGCGTATTCTTTGGTTCTCGCTGGGGCAGCAGGCGCTGCATGCCTTGCCGCTACTCCTGATTGCGCCGGCCGTCCAGTTGGCTGTGCGTCTTCCCCTCGGCGTCGAATTTCCGGGGCTGCCGTATTTTGCTGGCCCATGCATTGCCGCCGCGCTATGGCCGCTGCTGACTTTTATCCTGCTGTTGCCGCAATATCAGCCGATCGAACGCGACGCCAACCGGCCAATCTGAGTCGAGGATTTTCTCTTTGTTCAGTGATTCCCGCTATTTCATCCCGCAGCATTTTACGGATAGCGAAGCCGGGCGCTTCCGCTTTCGCATCTATTTTGCGGCGGGCGCGGTGCTGCTGGCTTTTTCTCTCCTAACGGCGCGTTTCGTCTATCTGCAGATCCTTCGGCATGATTATTACGTTACCCGCGCCGAGGATAATCGTATTGCACTGATCCCTGCGCCGCCTAATCGCGGCCTGATTACCGACCGCAACGGTGTCGTGCTGGCACGTAATTATTCGGCGTTCACATTGGAGATCACGCCGTCCAAGGTCGATGATCTAGAGGCGACGATTGAAGGACTGGCTGAGATCATCGACATCCAGCCGAAGGACAAGCGGCGTTTCCGCCGTCTGCTCGGGGAGAAAAACAAATCTTTTGAAAGTTTGCCGTTGCGCACACGTCTTAGCGAAGAAGAAGTCGCACGTTTTGCCGTCAATCGCTATCGCTTCCCCGGCGTCGAAGTCAAAGAGCGGCAATTCCGTGAATATCCGCTGGGGCCGGTGGCTGCGCATGCCATTGGTTATATCGGGCGCATCAACAAGGATGACCTGAACTATATCGACAAGAAGGAGCAGACGGCCAATTACAAGGGCAGTGACCACATTGGTAAGATTGGCCTCGAAAAATCCTACGAATTTCATTTGCACGGTCAGACGGGTTACGAGGAAGTCGAGATCGATGCAGGCGGGCGGGCGCTGCGCAGCCTGGCGCGCACGCCGCCGACGCCGGGCGGCGATCTGACGCTGACACTCGATACCGGACTTCAGGCGGTCGCGGAGAAAGCCTTTGGTGACCGGCGCGGCGCGCTGGTTGCCATCGAACCGTCGACGGGTGGCATTCTGGCCTTGGTCTCGATGCCCAATTTTGATCCCAATCTATTTGTCGACGGCATTCGCCAGGAAGACTGGGAGGCGCTCTATAAATCGCCGGATCGGCCGATGGTCGATCGTGCGTTGAACGGCGCGTACCCGCCGGGTTCGACCTTCAAGCCGTTTATGGCGCTGGCAGCGCTGGAAAGCGGCAAGCGCACGCCTGGCCAGACGACGTTCGATCCCGGCTATTTCCGGTTTGGCGGGAATACATTCCGCGACAGCAAGCGGGGCGGGCATGGCGTGGTGAATATGCACCAGTCGATCGTCCATTCCTGCGATACCTATTACTACGCGCTGGCCAACGATATGGGGATCGACACGATCGCCCGTTATATGGCGCAGCTGGGCTTTGGGCAGAAAACCGACATCGACATTGAAGGCGAGTCGACGGGTGTACTGCCTTCACCGGAATGGAAGCGCAAGCGCTTCCGGCGTCCCGAGCAACAAAAATGGTACGCCGGCGAGACAATCTCGATTGGTATCGGACAGGGATATAACGCTTATACGCCGTTGCAGCTGGCGCAGGCGACGGCGACGCTCGCCAACGACGGTGTGATGTACCGCCCGCATTTGGTCAAGCATATCGTCAATGCCCGAACGGGTGAAAAGACGCTGATCGAGCCGGAGCCGCTGCGTAAATTGCCGTGGAAACAGCGGTATTTCGACATCGTTAAAAAAGCGATGATGGGTGTTAACAAGGAAGGCACGGGCGCGCGTGCGTTTGCGGGCGCTCCGTACACCTCGGGCGGCAAAACAGGAACGGCGCAGGTGTTCAGCCTGAAAGGCGGAGAATACCGGGCCAGCCGTATCCGGCGAGAACTGCGTGATCATGCGCTGTTCATCGCTTTCGCGCCGGTTGAAGCGCCGAAAATCGCCCTGGCCGTATTGGTTGAAAATGGTGGTTTCGGTGCACAGTCCGCCGCACCGATTGCGCGTGCGGTGCTCGACTATTACCTACTCGGCAAGGCTGCGAAAGGCGCTGTCAAGGAGGACGAGGATGCCCACGAGGACGATGATGTGCATGAAGGATCCGAAGAACACGAAGAGGCGCGGGATGCGCGCGATGGCGGCGAGAAAGGCGAAGATGAGGCCGCGGTGATGCACGCTGCCCCGAGGCTTGCCGCCCCATCGGCGGTAGAGCGCCCTCATGGGGCATCGATCGATGCCGGGGCGATGGAGCCACCTGATTCGAGCCGTTCCGGCTACCCAGCGGTACCAGGCGTGCCGGCTGGCCTAACCCAACCGGCGCGTCCCGCGCGCGCAGACGGCCAGGAGGAATGAACGATGTTTGGTGAATATGTCCGCCGTTTTTTCAGCCGGCTCCTGGCCAATATTGACCTGGGTCTGTTCGGCATCGTTCTGCCGCTGCTGCTGATCGGTCTGGCCACGGTTTTCAGCGCTACCTATGATACGGGGAGCCGGGTGTTCAGCCATCTGCTCAACATGGCGGTCGGCCTGGGGGTCATGTGGGGAGCCGCCCAGTGTCCGCCACAGCGATTGATGCGTTTTTCCTTGCCGCTGTATAGCGTGGGCATCATTCTGCTGGTGCTGGTTTTTCCGCTGGGCGTCGTCGTCAACGGCGCGCGCCGCTGGCTCTCCCTGGGTATCATCCGCATTCAGCCCTCGGAAATTTTCAAAATCGCCACACCGCTGATGCTGGCCTGGTATTTCCACAAATATGAAGCGGTGCTCAGCCTGCGCCATTACGCTGTTGCTTTCCTGCTGTTGCTTGTCCCGTTTGCGCTGATCGCCAGGCAACCCGATCTGGGCACAGCTATTCTGGTGGGCGCCGCCGGCTTTTATGTGATTTTCTTTGCCGGCTTGCCTTGGAAAGTGATGGGCGGCATGCTTGCCGCTGCTGCCGCCGCCGCGCCATTCTTCTGGAGTGTGTTGCATGACTACCAGCGCAGGCGGATTCTGACGCTGCTTGATCCAACGACCGACCCGCTCGGTGCGGGTTACCACATCATCCAGTCAACCATTGCCATCGGTTCCGGCGGGTCGTATGGCAAAGGCTGGCTGGATGGAACGCAGACGCACCTGGAATTTATTCCAGAGCGCCACACAGATTTCATTTTTGCCGTTTTCGCGGAAGAGCATGGGCTGCTGGGGGCGGTCATTCTGCTGACACTCTATGCGTTGCTGATCCTGCGCGGACTGATGATCGCAGCCAACGCTTCGACCCTCTTTTCCCGCCTGCTGGCTGGTTCGATCACGCTGAGCTTCTTTACCTACGCATTCATCAACATGGGCATGGTCAGCGGCATTCTGCCCGTCGTCGGCGTACCGTTGCCGTTCATGAGCTATGGCGGTACGGCTTTGGTGATGCTGTTTCTGGGCATTGGCATTTTGATGAGCATTCAGTCGCATCGCTCGCTCAACCGCAGATGATTGAAAGGAGGTGACGATGACCCGTCAAATATCGGCGCTAGCAGCCCCGACATCTGCATTACCCGCATTCGTCGGCGTGGTTTTGCGCAGGTTTTTCATTCTGGTGCTGGCGCCGTGCCTGCTGGCCGCCTGTGGCGGCGGGGAGCGCGTACGCGGCGGAAGCGGGACGGATGCGGTCGCTGCCTCCGGTAGGACAGAGAGCAGCGACACCCGTTCTACCCGGCGTGGCGGCGGCTACTACAAGGACGATGGCCCGGGCGACGAAATTCCCGACAATCTCGATGACTTGCCCGACGCCGTGCCGCGTCAGGAGCCGTTGCATCGCTTTGCTAACCGGCCGTACAACGTTTTCGGCAAATACTACACGCCTGCTTCCCACGTGCGGCCGTTTCGCCAGCGCGGCGTTGCCAGCTGGTACGGCAAGAAATTCCACGGCCAGAAGACTTCGACCGGCGAGCGCTACGACATGTTTGCGATGACCGCCGCGCACCCGACGCTGCCGCTGCCTTCCTACGCGCGTATTACCAACCCGGCCAACGGCAAGAGCGTCGTTGTCCGCGTCAATGACCGCGGTCCTTTTCATTCCAACCGGATCATCGATCTTTCCTACGCGGCGGCACATCGCCTCGGTTATATCAAAACGGGCAGCACCCTGGTCGAAGTCGAGGCGATCGTGCCGGGCAAAAATGAGGGCATGAGTCGCCTCAATGAAGCCCGCCTGGGCGCGAGCTCCCCAGGCGCCGTCTATGCCTACAATCAGCTGCCATCGCAGCCCTCCATTTCCCGCCTTCCGTCGCCCGTTGCCGACGAACGCGATGACATCGCCCGGATCATGGCGGAAAAGGACAAAGCGCGCGACGTGGCTGCCGCAGGCGATGAAGTGCCCATCCGCGCGCCCACATCCGGCATTTATTTGCAGATCGGCGCCTTTGCCAGCGGCGACAATGCCGAAAGCCTGCGCGCGCACCTGGCGCGTGAGCTGGACTGGCTCAATGGCGTGATTCACGTAATTCCCAGCGGCAGGCTATACCGCGTTCAGGTCGGCCCCTACGCCCAGCGCAGCGAAGCCGAACAGGCCGCTGAAAAAATTCATAGGACGTATGGGGGACAGAAACCGCGGCTCGTGACCTATAACCGCTGAACACGGCGTCCTAGGGGGCTTTCCGTTGTGCACCCGTCGTCGCGTAGTAGGCGGCGGATAGGTCGAGCGGCAGTTCTGCTGCACAGATGGCTTGCAGAGGAAGCACAGTGGCCGGGCAGCGGGGACGTTTTCCCATTTTTCCATTTTCCCGGCCATGCGCCGTCTTCACGCGGAAATGCGGCGCTATGGTCGTCGATGATCCGCCTTGGCCGCTGTCGGGCTGCACGGCCGTTTTGAGTATGCCGTGCGGCTAAAGGGTTTCATCCAGCAGATAGTGCTGTGCGATCCAGGCCTGGCCGAGCGCCAGATTGCCGTCGTTGGGCGGTGCGCGGCGCGCTTCCAGCGTTTGCAGGCCACATTCGCCGATGCGGAAACGCAATTCCCGGGCAAAAAAGCGGTTTTGCAGGCATCTGCCGCTGAGGGCGATGTGGCTGTTTGCCGGCAGCAGCTTGTGCAGCCAGTCCGCCAGCGCGGCCGCCGTCGTCGCAAAGTACAGCGCCGCGCCCCGCCGCGCATCCGATTCCGAGCGCAGGTGCAGAAACAGCGGGGAGAAATCAAGCTGTCCTTCCGCCGTGATCCGCCAGCCGCTCGCTAGCGGCTCGATTGTGCCGAAGTTCTCGGCGGCGCCTTCCATCAGCAGTTCGGCGTGTGACGGGAAGGCCGATGTCTGCGTCAGCCCGAGGAGCGCGGCCGCTGCATCGAACAGGCAGCCGAGACTGCTCGAATCCGCTTTCTCGGCATCGGAATCCAGTTGTGCCGCCAGGCGCGGCGCTTCTGCCTGCGCGGCGAAGCGGCGGGTGATTTCCCTGTTGCAGCCGATATGGTGGAGAACGGCCGCCGCCAGCCGCCACGGTTCATGCGCCGCTTCGCTAGTGCCCGCCAGGCCGATGGGGACAAGGTGCGCGCGCCGCTCGAAATGCGCGCCGTCGACCCACAATAGCTCGCCGCCCCACAATGTCCCGTCGACGCCGGCCTCGCCACCATCGAGCACCAGGCCGCACATAGGTTCGTCCAGCTGGTGTTCCGCGAGAACGGCTGCCACATGGGCGTGGTGATGCTGCACCGCAAGCATTGGGATCGCCCGCTGGCGGGCCATGTCGCGTATCGGCGCATACGAAAAGACATCCCGATGCAGATCGTGGGCAATGAGTATCGGCGATACGTCCAGCATTTTGAGGAGATGCCGGATCGTTTCCTCGAAACCGGCAAGCGCCGCCGGATTTGACAGTTCGCCTAAATGCTGGGAGAGAAACGCTTCGTCACCGCGCGTGATGCAGATGGCGTTGCCGTAAGGTCCGCCGACCGCCAATACCGACGGGCCGGGGTGCGTCAGCTTGACAGTCGCCGGCGCATGGCCGCGTCCGCGCCGGATCAGCTGCAGGCCACCCAGGGCCGAATAGGCGATGCTGTCGTCGCAGCGCGTCACAATGTCGGCATTGTGTATGAGATAGGCATCAGCAATGCCCGCCAGCCGTGCCAGCGCCTCGTCGTTACCGATGACGATCGGCTCATCGGGAGGATTGGCGCTGCTCATCAGCAATGCCAGTTCCTGATCCTGTTCGAGCCAGGCCGTTCCGGCCGGCCGACCGGCGGCCTCGTGAAAAAGCAGGTAGTGCACCGGCGCAAAGGGCAGAATGACGCCCAGTCGCGGCAGATCGGGCGCAATGCCGGGCAGGCGCTCATCGCATTGCGGCCGCTTGTCGAGTAGGATGATCGGCCGCTCCGGAGAGGTCAGCCAGCCAGGTTCGCCGACCTTGAACTGCACGTAAGGAATCGCCGAGCGGGAATTGGCGAACATGACCGGAAAGGGTTTGACAGGGCGATGTTTGCGTTCGCGCAACCGAGCGACGGCTTCGGCGTTGCGGGCGTCAGCAAAAAGGTGAAACCCGCCCGTGCCCTTGACGGCGACAATCTCGCCGCGTTGGATGGCTTGCCAGGCATGGGCAATCGCATCACCGGCGACTTCATTGCCTGAGGCATCGAGAAACCGGAGCTGCGGGCCGCATTTCGGGCAGCACAGAATTTCCGCATGGGCGCGTCGCCCGTCTAGGTGGCGGTATTCGGCATTGCATTTGCGGCAGGGGGAAAACGGCTTGTAGCTGGTGTGTTCCCGCTCAAACGGCAGGCTGTTGCACACCGAGTAACGTGAGCCGCAGTGCGCGCAGTCGGTCAGCGCGTAACGCCAGCGGCGGTTTTCTGGATCGAACATCTCGCTCAGGCAGTCGCGGCAGACGGCAATGTCCGGGCCGATCATCGTTGCGGCGCGCCCGCCCAGACTATCGAGAATGAAGAAATCTTCGGAGACCGAAACCGATCCGGCAAAGCGCGAGGTGATGGCATCGATGCGCGCCATGGGCGGCGCATCGTGGCGCAGGCGCTTGATCAGTGCCTCGATCTGGTCCGGCGTGCCGCAGGCTTCGATTTCGACGCCGCGCGGATCGGTGCGCACCCAGCCGGTCAGGCCAAGCGCCTTGGCCAGCCGCCAGACGGTGGGGCGGAACCCAACCCCCTGGACGATACCGCTGACGCGGATGCGCTGGCAGGTGAGTGACGGAGGCAGCGGATGGCGCGTTGTTTGCACGGGGACGACTCCTGAAATCCGTTGGAGGGTGGGCGGTATGGGCAAAAGCGGAAAAATCCGCTGTCGGCCTTGAGCCGAGGCGGCGCGCCAGTTTTGCGCCGACGGTCATGGTCGTCGATTCTAGCCCAATCCCGATTTCCCTGATATTGCAGACTGATCCATGCGGTTGCGCTCTCGTTATCGGAGCGCCTGGTTATCGACAGGGACTTTGTATCGTTTTGACGACCCCGCAAAAATGCCTTTCCAGGTGAGTGCTGATGTGTCCCTGAACGATGAGGCACACATTGATCGCAAACACAAAAATGAAGATCGTGTTTTCCGTCCGGCTTTTTTGACCGTTTCCCGCAGCGTTTCCTTTCGACGGATGGAAAAAAAACAGATGGCGCAGAAAAATGATGCCCAAAGTTATGCAGAGCATGAGGCCGAGCTTGGCAAACTCGGTAAAAATCTCACATTGCGGTGGCAGGGGCATACGAGAACTCCGGGAAAAGGCGGCGTTAACGAGAAGCAGAAAAGCTCAAATCGGCGGCTGTTCGGGCTGGGCCAGCTTGCCCGCGTCGTAGGCGCACTCCATCATGATCTGGGAGAGAATCGCGGAAGATTCGCGGGTGAAGTCTTTGCCTTCCGGCGAAAGTGCGAACTGGAGATAGGCGTTCAGTTCCGCTTCCGACAGGTTGCGATAGGCATAGGCCATGCTGCTGAGCATTGTTTGCGACATGGCGCTGGCAATGGCGAACTGCTGGGATTCCAGATTTTTCTGGATCTCGGCCAGCGTCGGCCGGTTCTGCATTTCAAACTGGCCGGAAAGTAGGGCGGCATTGACGGCCATAGCGGTGGAAATAAAGCTTTTGACCGCATTCGGCGTCAATTCCAGCGCCTGGTCGAGCGATTGGTAAAGCGCCAGGCGCGTCGTATTGCCGCCCAGCTCGGCAATCAGCTTGGCCGCGTTGGCCTGGATTTGGGCAAAAACCTTTGGGTCCTGCCAGCGTTTTTCCCATTCGACGATGCGTCTGCCCAGCGGCGAATCCAAAAAGGCCAGAACCTTCGCACCCAGTTCCGGTGGAATTTTTTCGGAAAGGCGCTGGAAGAACATCGCCTTCGTTTTTTCCGGTGCATAGGCCGTGTCGATGACCGCGTACAGCCTGCGCAACTGCTCGACATCCGGGCGTTTCGGCGCTTTCTTGAGTGCTTCGTCGATGCCCCGCTTCATATTTTCCGGGACGGCATCCAGGGCGGCGCTGGCGCCTGATTTTTCCATCAGTGCCCGTAGCTGGGTGGATTGTGCATCCGCTGTTGCCGCACGCTCAGCCGTGGTGGCGGGCTTTGTCCGGACGGCGGATTCCGCACGCGCCGCCGGTGCGTTCAGGCAGCACAGACTGGCCGCAATCCACAGGCCGGCGACCAGCCCAGCGTATTTCGGCAAATTTTGCACGCTTGCATCAGTGTGTCGCATGAGTTTTCTCCTTGAGGTTTTGCAGATTCCATGCGTCTGGTGAAATCCCCCGCCATCTGGACTCATTCGATTGCCGACGGCGGCGGAACGACGCCGGCATCGTCGCCGGATACTCGCGAGAATCCTTCGTTAATCGTCACCTTGACGCCGGCGCGCGGCAGCAGCGCGAGCACTCGCCCCGGATTCTCCGGATCGTCACGGGTGCGCCAGAATTTCTCGAAGCGCTCACGGCGCAGGTGCGCATTGCCCCAGGATGGGTCGGCCAGCCAGACGCCGTGACGGTCGATGGCGCGCAGCACGGAAAAATGTCCGTCGTCCCAGTAATCGAGATAGACGATGAGCGGCCGGCGAAAACGCATCAGTCCCTCGTAATCGAGCGCCAGCCCGACGGCCTTGAATCCATAGTCTTCCGCAATGCGCGCCAGATCGGTCATGGAGTATGCGCTCCTGCGCCCGATACGGGCGATGATTTCCAGTTCATTGGTCGGCACGCCATAGTAATGCGTCAACACATTGACCAACGATGCCGCGCCGCAGGAAAAATCGAACTGCTGCTTCGCCATGCCGGTATAGCGGATTTCGCTCCACGAGCGTACCGGTATCGAATCGGTGAAACGCCCGAAAGCGTCGATTTCCGCACCGCAGGCAAGGCTGCCTGCCCCGATGCCCAATGTGACGAAGCAAATGCGCACTCCACGGTATCTAGGCATCGCGCGTACGCCCCGCTACTGGCAAAGAAAGCGCTCCAGCGTGGGTGCAGCAAGCAGCAGAACGATACCGGTGCCCGCAATTGACGGTATCAGGAATCGGCAACCGGCATAAAGGCTGGCGCTCATGGGTGTTATCGGCAAATATGTTGCGCCAGAGGGCGGATGAACGGCTGGACAAACGCGAAGCATGCAATGATCAGGAAGAACTCCATTTCCGATACTTTCAGCATTTTGCGCCATGCCCGCCCCCGGAACGTGCCGACCAGGATGGCCATTGCCAAACAAAAACCCAAGCCGAGGCCGATGGTGACGGGCGAATGGCACCAGCCCCAGTCAGCAGCAACCTCCATCAGCAATCTCTCTCGCCATCACGATCAATGCTTTGTAAGCTAAAGCATTCAACTCCCCGCCTCACCAAGCCTCCTACCATGCCTGCATAGAATCCCACTTGGCTTGAGAGAATGGCTTTTCCGACCCATCCGCTAACTGGACCTTCAAAAAAACCAAAGGCCGCACCGGTAGATGCTGCTTCTGCAAAGCCTGCCCATGAACCTTGCTGGCCCGATGTCATGACTGAATCGGCATATGCCGCGCTAGATCCAACTGCACCGATTATAGCGCCCTCTCTTGGGCGCGAAATCTTCGATCTTGAATGGAGAGACCGACTCCCTGCGCTCGTCAGCATGTACGGTTCCAGTAAGGGACAGGCATGCTAAGCATAGGGCAGTGCCTAGGGAACGAGGATATAGAAAAAAGTTTTTTGGGGGGGGGGTAATTAGTAGCATTCTGGAACCATGGACGGGACGGACGGTTACAAAATCAAATAGAAGTGAGATTTATTCTCAAACTTTGGTGGTTGATTGTCAATAGCCTTGATCGTTTTTCGTGCGTATTGTCCAGTGTGCGGTGTGGCGTATGGAGTGAGAATCCGGGTTGTGCTGTTTTGCCATAATCGTCGGCATATGTTTTTCTGATGGCAGGCGCAGTAAGCGGATGCCGCGACCCGAAGCGAGATTGCGGCAGGAGGTGGGGCTGGGCTGGATTAATATACACTTACTTCCTTCTGTATTTGTCAGGTGCTAGCCGCCTTGCCGCGTCGGCCGTGTCGCTTGAATTGTTTAGTCCATACGGCCTGCCATCCGTAGCGGGCAGTGGCGCATTTTCGTGATTTCTCTATTTGATTTCTCCGATTTTCCTCATGCTCGACGTTTTCGGCCTGGAATGCATTCGCGGCGGGCGCCGTCTGTTCCGCGACTTATCCTTTCGTCTGACGGACGGCGAACTGCTGCACGTGCAGGGAGATAACGGCAGCGGAAAAACCAGTCTGTTGCGCTTGCTGTGCGGGCTGTTGCCGGCGGCGGCCGGTGAAATCCGCTGGCGGGGCGTGCCGATTGCGCGGCTGGGCGTGGATTTTCGCCGTGAGCTGTGCCTCATCGGCCATCGGGATGCCCTCAAGAATGAACTGACTCCGCTAGAGAATGTGTGGATGGCGGCGCATCTGGCCGGAATCCGGCTGGATGGGGCGGCGGCGCGTGATGCCCTGGCGCAGCTTGGCCTGACGGGGGAAACTGAAGAAATTCCCTGCGGCCGCTTGTCGCAGGGCCAGCGGCGGCGTGTGGCGCTGGCGCGGCTGGCTTGCGCGCGGCAGCCGCTCTGGCTGCTTGATGAACCTTTCGCCGCGCTGGATGCTGCGGCCACGGGATGCGTCGCGGCATTGATCGGCCGCCATGTGCGATGCGGCGGCGTGGTGGTACTGACTACGCATCAGACTGTCGATATGCCCGTAACGGCAGCCAGGCGGCTGACACTGGGGGTGTGAGATGGCGGGCTTCGTCTTTTCACTGATCCGGCGCGACCTGCGCCTGGCGCTGCGCCAGCGGACCGATGTGGCGCAGACGCTGTGTTTTTTTATTGTCGTCGTCACTCTGTTTCCGCTCGGCATCGGGCCGGAGCCGATGCTTCTGCGCCGGATGGCGCCCGGTGCGCTGTGGGTAGCGGCTTTGCTGGCGGTGCTGCTTTCTCTGCCGCGCCTTTTTGCCGAGGATTTTCGCGATGGCACCCTGGAACAGCTGGCGCTGCTGCCGCAGCCGCTGGCGCTGGTCGTGCTGGGCAAAACGCTTGCGCACTGGCTGGTTTCCGGGCTGCCGCTGAGCCTGCTGGTGCCGGCGCTGGGCGTGCCGTTCGGCATTTCCCCGGAAGCTTCATGGACGCTGACGCTTTCGCTGTTGATCGGCACGCCGGCGCTATCCGCCCTCGGCGCCATCGGCGCGGCGCTGACGCTGGGCGTGCGCGGCGGCGGCATTCTGCTCTCGCTGCTGGTGCTGCCGCTCTATGTCCCGGTGCTACTATTTGGGACGGGCGCCGTGGAGGCAGCCGTGTCCGGTGTCGGCGCCAAAGCGCATCTTTCGCTGCTGGCAGCCTTGTCGCTGGGCGGCGTATTTTTTGCGCCCTGGCCTGCCGCTGCCGCTGTCCGCATTGCTTTGGAGTCGCCGGATTCATGCTGAAAGGCTTCAATATTGATCGTTTGATGAGTCCGCAAAGCGTTTATCCGCTCGCCGGCCGGATGATTCCGTGGTTTTGGGCGCTGGCGGCGCTGTTCGGTATCGCCGGTCTGGCGGTCGGTTTTCTGATCGCACCGGCTGATGCGCAGCAGGGCGAGGGCTATCGCATCATTTTCCTGCATGTACCGGCTTCGTGGCTGTCGATGTTCATCTATCTGGCGATGGCTTTCTGGGCCGGACTGGGGCTGGCTTTCAACGCCCGCCTGCCGGCGATGATGGCACAGGCGCTGGCGCCGACGGGCGCGCTGTTCGCCTTTCTTTCGCTGTGGACGGGGGCGCTGTGGGGCAAGCCGATGTGGGGAACGTGGTGGGTGTGGGACGCCCGCCTGACTTCGGAACTGATCCTGCTGTTTCTGTACATCGGCTTCATGGCGCTCCAGGCATCTATCGACGATCCGCATCGCGCCGATCGGGCGGGCGCAATTCTGGCGCTGGCGGGCGTGGTGAATATTCCGATCATCTACTTTTCGGTCAGGTGGTGGAATACGCTGCATCAAGGGGCGACGATCAATCTCCAGAAATCTTCCCTGGCCGGCGTGATGTTCACCGGCATACTGCTCTGCGCGCTGGCCTGCTGGATGTATTCGATGGCCGTCGCGCTGATGCGTGTGCGCAGGCTCATGCTCGAACGCGAGCCGCATGCGCCGTGGGTGCGTGAGATGCTGGAGTACGATTTGTGACAACAGGCCGGAGGATGCAAGGTAATTGCGCACGCGCAGTGAATGCGCGGGCTGCCGACAGCTTGGGCATTCCGGGCATCCCGGATGTCGGGTCGGCCAGCGGTGGAGATAGAAAGAGGCGGGAAAGCACGGTGGCGATAACGGCGGCGAATGCACAACGGCTGGGAATATGGAAAATACGGAAAGCACGGGAAATAGGGAATAAACATACGGGATCGGGGAAGGCATACACGGAGCGCGGATATGCACTGGCATAGTTTTGCCGATTTTCTTGCCATGGGCAGGCATGGCGTTTACGTTTGGGGTTCATTCGCCGTCATGGCGCTGGTCATGACGCTCGAACCGCTGCTGCTCGTGCGCGCCCACAGGCGCTTGATCGCCCGTCTGCGCTGCCGCTGGTCACGAGGCGGATCAGGGCGCGAAGCTGCAGCCAACGGGGGCTATCCCGACGTCCATTCTGGCATCTCCAGACCGCAGGCCGGCGCGCAATCCCCGTCTTCCACCGGCGAGGCGCACCTTTGAATCCGCGCCGGCAACGCCTGCTGCTGATATTTGCCGGCCTGGGCGTGCTCGGGCTGATCGCCGCGCTCGTGCTCAATGCCTTGCGCAGCAATCTCGTCTTCTTTTTTTCACCCTCGCAGGTGGTTGCGGGTGAGGCGCCGGGCGGCGGGGCGTTCCGCCTCGGCGGTCTGGTCAAGGAAAAAACGCTCCGGCGCGAGGCTGATGGCGTGACGATCTCTTTCATCATTACCGATAGGGCGCACGATGTGCCCGTGCGCTATCAGGGCATCTTGCCCGATCTGTTCAGGGAAGGAAAAGGCGCGGTCGTTCAGGGGCGGCTCGATGGCGGCGTATTGGTGGCGTCCGAAGTGCTCGCCAAACACGACGAAAATTACGCGCCGCCGGAAGCCGCGCAGATCGTGGGCGGCGGGCAGATATCCCACGAGAAGGCCAGGCAGACTTTGCCGTCGGTGATGTCCCCATGAAGCGTGCAGGCGAGCGCGGCAGGGGTGTGCCGGATGCGCGGAAGAACGCGCCGGAGCCGGGCGTTTCTCTGCTTTTGGGGCAGGCAGACTCCGGAAGAGCTGGCGCGCGGGCGGGAAGCACCGGTTTGGCGCAGGCGATCGCCCGCCGCTGCCGCTGCTTTGCTGCCGGTCTTTCTACCGGAAATTTACCGGGCGTTGTGCCGAAGCGGCGGTTGGTGGCGGGAGCGGCATGATTCCGGAGTTTGGGCACTTTGCACTCATTCTCGCGCTGTGCACCGCCCTCGTGCAGGGGACGTTGCCGCTCCTCGGCGCGCAGTATGGGCGGGCGGACTGGATGGCATTGGCGCGGCCGGCGGCGCAGGTGTTGGCATGGCTGTTGCTAATTGCGTTTGGCTGCCTGACGGCCGCGTTTGTCCTCAATGACTTTAGCGTCGCCTGCGTGGCGCAGCACTCCAATACGCGCCTGCCGCTGCCGTATCGTGTCGCCGGCGTCTGGGGCGGGCATGAAGGTTCGCTGCTGCTGTGGGTGACGATGCTTGGCCTGTGGGGCGGCGCGGTCGCCCGTGGCGCGCAGCGCCTGCCGGTGGCGATGGCCGCCCGCGTCATCGGTGTGCTGGGGCTGGTGATGGCGGGATTCCTTGCCTTCACCCTGTTCGCATCCAATCCGTTTGTGCGCCTGCTGCCTGCGGCCGCCGAAGGGCGTGAGCTCAATCCGCTGTTGCAGGATCCGGGACTGATCCTGCATCCGCCGATGCTCTACATGGGCTATGCCGGCTTTTCGGTTGCGTATGCTTTTGCGCTTGCCGCACTGTTTGCAGGCCGGCTCGATATGGTCTGGGCGCACGGGTCGCGACCGTGGACGCTCGCCGCCTGGGCCTTCCTGACGCTCGGCATCGCACTCGGCTCACGATGGGCGTACTACGAACTCGGCTGGGGCGGCTGGTGGTTCTGGGATCCGGTGGAGAATGCCGCTCTGATGCCCTGGCTGGCCGGCACGGCACTGCTACACTCGCTGGCTGTGACGGAAAAAAGCGGCGGTTTCAGAAACTGGACGGTTTTGCTGGCGATTTCAACGTTCTCACTCGCGCTGCTCGGCGCCTTCCTCGTCCGCTCCGGCGTGCTCAGTTCGGTGCATGCCTTCGCGATCGATCCGCGCCGCGGCGTATTCATCCTGGCGCTGCTCGTCATTCTGACCGGCGGCGCCCTGGCGCTGTTTGCCTGGCGTGCGCGCAAGACCGGGTCGGCCGGTGGTTTTGCGCCATGCTCGCGCGAGTCGCTGCTGCTGATCAACAACGTGTTGCTCACGGCCGCCTGCGGCTCGGTGCTGCTCGGCACACTTTACCCGCTGCTTGCCGATACGCTCGGGTGGGGCCGAATTTCCGTCGGGCCGCCGTATTTTGAAGCGGTCTTTGTTCCGCTGATGATGCCTGCGCTCTTTCTGATCGGCGTGTCGCCGTGGGTCCGCTGGAAGCGCACGCGCGCGGCTGATTTGGTGCGTGCGCTGTGCGCCCCGCTGGCGGCCTCGGCGGTGTTCGCGCTCGCCGCCAGCCTGCTGGCTGCGCGGCTGGGCGGCGGCGCGTCGTGGAAACCGTGGGTGGCGCTGAGCATGCTGCTGGCGGCCGGGATCGTCATGACCGCGTTGCTTGATATCGTGCAGCGCTTCCGTGCCGTGCGTGCCGTGCATGCCGCGCACACCGGGCGTTTGGTGCTGCCGGCCGCTTTTCTCGGCATGCATCTGGCGCATATGGGCGTTGCGGTATTCGTCGTCGGTGTGGCGTTGGTCAATGGCTATCAGATCGAGCGTGAAATCCGCCTGACGCCGGGTGAGCGTGTGGCTCTGGCGGGCTACGAATTTCGCTTTCAGGGCGTTCGTCAAGTCCCGGGCGAAAATTACCAGACGCTGGCGGGCGCGGTCGATCTGCTGCGTCATGGCCTCGTGTTCCGCCGGCTTGCGCCGGAAAAGCGTTTTTATCCGGCTTCCGGCATGTGGATGACGGAAGCGGCGATCGACACGGGTTGGCTGCGCGACGTGTATGTCTCGCTGGGTGAGCCGGTCGAACGCGGGCAGATCGACGGGGCGTGGGTGCTGCGCATCCAGTACAAGCCCTTCGTCAACTGGATCTGGGGCGGCTGTGCGCTGATGGCGCTCGGCGGTTTGCTGGCGATACGCGATCGCCGTCACCGCGTCGGTGGCGAGCTGCGCTGTACCCGGAAAACACGGGCGGGTGGGCGATGAAGCGGCGGATCGGTATCCTCACCTGGCCGCTGTTCGGCTTCCTCGTGCTTGCCGGACTGCTGGCCGCTGCCCTGAAGCACGATCCGCAGGCGGTGCCTTCGCCGCTAATCGGCCGACCGGCGCCGGATTTTTCGCTGCCGAGGCTAGGCGGCGGCGAGCACTTCTCACCGCGCGCCATGCGCGGCAAGGTCTGGCTGCTCAACGTTTGGGCGACCTGGTGTTCCGCCTGTCGTCAGGAACATTCCGTGCTGGTCGATATGCGCCGGCATCGGGCGCTGACGCTGGTGGGATTGAACTATCAGGAGGTGCGCGGCGATGCTGGCGCCGATATGAGCACGATGACGCCGGCCGCAGAAGCGGCGCTGGCGGCGACGCGCGCCACTGACTGGTTACAGCGCCACGGCGATCCCTATGTGCTGTCCATCCTCGATCTCGACGGGCGCGTTGGCATGGACTATGGCGTATATGGCGTGCCGGAAACCTACGTCATCGACAGGGCGGGCGTTATCCGCTTTAGGCATGCCGGCCCGCTGACGACGGCGGTTCTTGCCGACCGGATTCTGCCACTGGTCGAGGCGCTGTCACCATGAGCGGCCGATCGATGCGGCATGATTGCCTGCGCTCTCTATACCTCCTGCGCCTCTTGCATTCATTCCGCCGTGGCGCCCTGTTTTGCGCCGCATTGTGCTACGGCTTGACCGCATCTGTCGCGTATGCAGCCTATGCCCATGCTGCGGATGCCGGCGTACCGGCGGTTCATGTGCCAAAGGAAGAACGAAACGCCACGGATGTGGCCGAAGAACGGCTGGCGGCGATTTCGTCCGGACTGCGCTGCCTCGTCTGCCAGAACGAATCGCTGGCCGCGTCGCAAGCCGGTTTGGCCCGGGACCTGCGCCGCGAAATTCTGGCCATGATCGCGGCAGGCAAGAGCGATGGTGAAATCGTCGATTTCATGGTCAGCCGTTATGGCGACTTCATTCGCTACCAACCGCCGTTCAAACCCTCGACCTGGCTGCTTTGGGTGGGGCCGTTTCTGTGGCTAGTGGGCGGGCTGGGCCTCTTGCTCGTTGTGCTCCGCCGTCAGCGGCATGCTGCCGAAGCGCCGCTGAACACCGCCGACCGGCAGCGCGCCGACCGGCTGCTGGCCGATGAAGGCAGTGATCGCGTGGAGAAAGACCGATGAGCGCCGTTGTGCTGTTTATTGTGCTGACGGCCGCACTGACGCTGGTGGTCGTGGCCGTTCTGTTGCGCCCTTGGGCGCGCTTGCCGGCGCGGGCGTCAGAGCGGACGTCAGAATCGGCGCCGGCGGGCCTCGAAATTTACCGCAGCCAATGGCAGGCGCTGGCGCGCGACCGGGCTGCCGGCCTGCTGAGTGCGGAAGATTTCGACCCGGCGCGGGAAGATTTGCGGCGGCGTGTATTGGCGGAAATAAATGAAACGGATGAAATGGATGCGACGGCTGCAACGGCCGTCGGGGCGGCGCCTGACGCCGCATCGCGCGGCCTGAGCGGGCGCAGTGCGTGGGCGCTTGCCGCGGCGATGCCGCTGGCGGCGGTGTTGATCTACGTAGGGATCGGTAATCCGCAGGCATTGACGCCGCCGCCTGCCGCGCGGCAGGACACGGCGGCGCTTGCTCGGCGCGTCGCGCAGCTCAAGGCCAACCCCGGTGATGCCGAGGGATGGCTGGCGCTCGCCCGCGCCTACGAAGTGCTGGGGCGTTTTCCCGAAGCCGCCGAGGCTTTTGAAAAAGGCCGTGCGCGGGTCGATGGCGACCCGGCGCTGCTTGCCGAGTATGCCTATGCGCTGATCCGGGCGGAGGGCGGCGTGGTCGGTTCGCGCGCCGAGGCGCTGATCGATGCTGCGCTCAAACTTGACCCGCAGCAAGCGCAGGCTTTGTTCCTGGCCGGTCTCGCTGCGAACGAGCGTGGCGATTTCGCAGCGGCGATCGCGCACTGGCAGCGCCTGCTGCCGCTGCTTGAAACCGGCTCGGACGAGGCGATCATGCTCGAAAAATCCTTGCAGGCCGCGCAGGAGAAAATGCGGCAGGCGGCAAATGCAACGTCGCCGGCGGCTTCCGATAAACGCCCGCATTCCTCCGGGCGGGCGCTCCCCTGAAACCCGCGTGGATAAAGGGCTTCAGAGCACCCCCCTCGGAGATGCCCTAAATACGCGGGCTAGCGGGCAGGCGCCCTGAGACACTGTAAATATAGGAATTGCCAAAGCCTG
>ERZ772772.155-NODE-155-length-41717-cov-4.616845_pt1 | contig 41717 bp, 53 predicted proteins | sample MGYA00511484_ERZ772772 | MGnify/ENA primary metagenome ERZ772772 (study PRJEB29015, sample SAMEA2737913) | human oral metagenome | biome: human oral; feature: human-associated habitat; material: dental | place: China | collected 2088 ... | reverse complement strand
AGGTGGGCGTTGTGCTGGGGGCGGGTATCCTCTCCCCTGTGTGTTGGTGGTCACTCTCGCGGCGTGGCTTGTCTGCTTGGGTTCGGTGTTGTTTGTGTTTTGTTTTTGTGGTGGTTTCTGGTCGCGGTTTCTCGTGTGCTCGTGGTCGCGTCTGTCGTTTGGTGCGTGGCTTGCAAGGCGTTGCATCTGTTGCAGGCTTGCACTGGGTGCAAGGTTGTACTGGGTGCAGGGTTGTACTGGGTGCAGGGTTGCACTGGGTGCAGGTCTGTACTGGGTGCAGGTCTGTACTGGGTGCAGTGTTGCACCTGGTGCATGGTTGTACTGGGTGCGGGGTTGCACTGGGTGCAGTCATGGGGGTTGGTTATGGGGGTGTGTGGTGGTGCCTATGGGTGTGTGGATAGGGTCACTGTCTACTGTCTGACCGGTTGGTTGGTTCGGTTACCGCTCGGTTGGTTAAGTCTCCTTGACAGTGTGACAGGGATCATGGCCGTTGGGATGCCGGGGAAAGGTCCCCCCCGGGGGGTGGTTGTCTGACATCCCCTGGGGCTAAGGTCCCAGACACTTTGTCCTGTCATAACCGGTCGGTAGGTTTTCGGTGTCCACATGGTGAGATTTTCCGGTAGTGAGGGCGCCTCACTAGCAGGAACCGACCGTCGGTCTAGAAGAGGCGGCCACGTGATCATGCGGAAAGGTCGGGGTCCATATGGTGGGGGCACAACTCCATCCCATCCACCCCAACCGAAAGGAACCGTCATGAACGCCTACGACCTCCTCGACATCGCCCAGTCGACCTCCCTGACCCGGGTCACCCGGGAGGGCAGGTGGACGGTCCGGACGCCGGACGGCACCTCGCTGTGCTGTGACAGCGCCACCAACCGGTGGACCCGGTACACGCCCTGGGTCGGCTGGGCGCCGGTCGACACTGATGAGGTACTGGCTCTCATCAGGGGCTGACCCCCAGGAGAGAGCCGCTCCCAACTGGGAGCGGCTCTCTTTTTATCCTCTTTTACCTACCGTCCGGTTGGTTGGTTCTGCCTGTGCGGTGGGGCGCCCCGGTGGGGTGGGTGGTCGCCTCAGGGGCCGGCATGCCCCTCAGAGGCCACAGGAGCCATTCTGACGGCCTTTCACCCCCCTCCCGGTACTCGAGTAGGGGTGGCCCCTTTTTAGGCCCTCAGATCGGCTCCTGCGCGATCTACCGACTGTCGGTCGGTGACTCTCTTCTGACAGGGCCCCCACCTCCTCTCAGCCCTGAGCTTCGCTCAGGGTCAGGACGCGCTCGCGCACGCGCGCGCGTACAGGGGGGGCGTTCGGCTTGTGCACTGGGTGCAAGGCTGCACTGGGTGCAGGACTGCACGGCGTGCAGGGTTGCACCGGGTGCAGGCAAGCGGGTTGCCTGCGGAGGCCTCGAACGCCTGTTCGATAGGTGTGGGCTGTGGGTGACGCCAGACTGATGCGTGAGCACCGCCACACAAAACTGGCTTGACTCGAACTCGGCAGGGAGTGCTACATTAGAGCCATCGCCGGGGCGGTGAGAGAGCCCCGAGAACTAAATAGCCGCTACGGCGGGGTGGGGTGAGGAGCCACTGGCCCGTGCGAGCGACGACATGTGATCTTGATAACTCCACAGTGAATGGGCATAGGCGACCGGCAGGTCGCGGCAGAGACCCGCACAGCGGGCGGCACCGCCAGGCACACTCACCCCACGACCGCGCCCACGGAGGGCACACGGCGGCGCGAGGGAGCCCCAGAGGGGCGCGAGGTAGTCAGCACCGCCGCCATGCGATGGGCCGCAGACACTGACCGCACGACCACGCACCGGTCCGCCTATGCCGGACCACCACCTCAGGGACGGGGCCCGGAAACCCCACCCCGCGAGGGGCGGGGCTTTTCGTTGTTTCCCCCCGCCCCGACAGGGACGCGCGCTAGTCCCCGCGTCCCCGCACGAGATGGTGATCCGACATAGACGCCAGCACCCCGCTGGGTCTACCTGAGAGGAGATCCCCATGTCCTACACGATCGCCACCCTCGCCCACGAGACCGGCGCCCAGCCCTACGATGTCGCCGCCTGGCTCGACATGGGCCGCTGCAGCCAGCACGACACCGTCGACGACGACCTCGCCGCCCTCTACCTCGCCACCTCCGAGGAGGAGGACGCGTGAGCCCCCTCCGCACCACCGCAGGCATCCTCGGCATCATCGCCGCACTCACCGCCGGCGCCATCGTCGGCGGCGCCCCCACCTGGCTGTGGGTGCCGGGCGCCGCCACCGCCGCCACCGCGTACACGCTCGACCTCATCACCCGAGAGGACGAGGACGCATGAGCCCCGCCTCCGTCTGCCGGACGGTCGCCGCCTGCGCGGTCGTCCTCGGCCTGGCCCTGACCGCCGCCACCGTCGTGCTCGCCGCATGGCGGTGGCTGCCCTGCACCATCCTCGCCCCCACGGTCGTCGCCGTAGGGGCCGAGGCCATGGCCCGCCTCTACGAGGACCACATCATCTGACCACCTATCAGCCCGGACGGTCGCAGCGGGGGTCCGACTCCCCCGCCGGGCACGACACAACCCACCACACAGGAGACCCATCATGGACCACACGCTCACCTCCCTCATCATCGCCCTGTCCGCTACCGCCGCCCTCATGGCGGGTATCGCCGCCGGCCTGGTCGCAGGCGCCACCCTCCCCGACTGCGAGTGGGAGACCGGCGAGGGCCAGACCATGTGCGTCTGGCACGCAGACCAGGAAGGCAACGGCGAGGGGGACAGCCTCCTCCTCGTTGCCGGCGCCGAGATCGCCCGCTGGTGACCCCCATGGACCCGGCACTCGCCCTGACCGCGGTCCTGACGGCGGCCGCTATCGATGACACGCGCCGCGGCGTCCACTGGCTGGACGTCGCGGCCGGCATGGCCATGACCTGGCGGCTGTGGGAGCGCCAGGCACTAGAGCACACCATCCCACAGCCCTGACCAGCGGCGCCCCGGGTGCGAGCCCCGGGCAGGGCGCGACCACAGGAAGCGCACCACGAAAGGAAAAGGAAAGATGCGCACCTCCATCATCATTGCTATCACCACCCTGGCCGCCACTGCGGCGCTCGCGGTCTCCGCCCCCGCTATGGCTGACACGTGGGAGGACACTCCTACCGGCCCTGACGGCGGCCAGGGGACAGTCGTCGACGGCACCCCGCAGGCCGGGGACGAGGGCGGCGGCTACATCAACGAGCCCCAGTCCGGCCGCGGCCCCTCCACGAGCGAGTGGCCTGGCCCGAACGGGGCCACGCACCTGCGCGACATCCTGCGCCCCTGCACCAGTGACGCGGACGCCCTGGACGGCTGCTACGACGCCTCCCGCGACAGTGGCCTGTGGCGGTCCCCTGAGGGGCACGAGTACCGCACCTACGATGACGGCTGCTGGACCCTGACTCCTCCTGGGGGCAGTGAGCCGGCGTGCCCCGGTGCGGCTCCTGCTGCTCCGGCCGCGGCCGACGACGATCCTGCTCCGGCTGCCCCCGCAGCCCCGGCCGCGGTTGAGGACGACGCTGACACTGTGGCGCAGGACGGTGCCGTGCAGGCCCCGGAGGGAGACTCCTACTCTCCTAGCCTGGAGGCTGACGCCCCTGAGGCGCTCGCGGACGACACTGCTGACGCTGACGCCCCTGAGGCGCTCGCGGACGACACCACCGACGCCGACACCACCGGCACCACCGGCACCGCCGACTACGAGGAGTACGCGGCGGACGGCACCCGCACCGGCCTGGCCCACACCGGCCCCGCCTCCTCCACCATCGCAGCCCTCGCCATGGGGGTGGCCGCGTCCGCCGGCGCCGGCGCATCCCTGATGGTCCTGGCCCGCGCCGACCGCTGACACCCCACACCACCGCGCCCCCGCCCGGCAGCACCGCCGGGTGGGGGCACGACCGCCCTAGGCACGACCACACCACCAACCAGACGGAGAACCACCATGTGGGCGCCATCCACAGTCATAGACATAGCGCACCGGAGAGAACTGCCGCCGTACACGTACCGCGGAACCCTCGCCCGGGCTGTACAGACCTGCCCCTACGCCGACGCCGACGCCCGCCTCACGGCGCTCTGCGAGGAGCACGGCACCGGCACGAAGAACGCCCCCGGCCACCGCACCTGGGGCACCGAGGAACGGCTGCGCCGGCTACGCGACGCCGGGGTGCCGTGCGGAGAAGTCATCGGCTACGTCCTCGACTGCCAAGACGCCGTCCTGATAGAGCACGACACCGCGACATGGCGGCGACTGAGATGGCAAGAGAACCACCCCGCAAGAGACGACGGGAGGACCCGCACCCGCACCGTCACGGTGGAGGAGTGGACCGGAGACTGGGACGACGAGTGGGAGCCGCTAGACGACAGCGAGGAACTGCCTGCCACCGTCGACCGGGAGGCGCCAGAGGGCTACAGGACGGCAGAGGACGCCCTGCTGAGCCGCCTCGGCCTCACCCGCGACGACCTGACCGACAGCACGGACCGAGACCAGGTGCCTGCGGTCGTCGACACCCGCGTCGACCCGGCCTACCTCCGGCGGCTACGGAGAGCCGCTGAGCGCGCCACCGCCGCCCTCAGGGACGCGACACCGCGCGCCCGCACCGGCCCGGGCGCCCCACGCCACGTCTAGCACAGCCGCCCCCCTCAGGCGGCCCCTGAGGGGGGCGGAGACCTACCCCGTACCAGCCTCCACACACGGAGAGACACAACCCATGAGCCAGCCGCTACTCACCGAGATCTACACCGATGACGGCCACGGCCTAGTCGCCTGGCCGACCACAGACCTGCGCCGCGCAGTCACCCTGCTGGGAGACCTTGGCGACGACGCCCTCGCCCGCACCATCGCCGCCATCAGGGCCGGCCGTAAGGGCCGCGAGGGGCCTGTCGCACGGCACCCCCTACCCGACCCCACGGACGCCATCACCGGGGCCCTGGGACGCGCCCACGCGGCGCTGACAGCCGCCCATGTCCCCGCCGTGGCGAGCCTGGGCAACTATGCGCTGGCGCTACGCGTCGGCGAAGGCCTGCTCCTGAGCATCGGCGCCCCACCGGACGCCCGCCCCGCCCCTGCATTCACCCCAGTCTCCGTGCAGACCCCCTTCGGGCTCACGTGGGCCAGCGTCCCGCACCTCGCGAGGGTCGCGGAAGAGGCGGCGAGCACGTGGCTCTCACACAGCGCAGACGTCGACCGGGCCCACACAGCACTACAGCAGACAACAGAGGAACAGCCGTGAGAGCACGCCCCGAGGCGCTAGACGCCCTAGCCCACACAACAATGGTGCTCAAACAGGAGATCCCAGGGGTGCGCTGCTCAGGCAACAACTGGCACCGCCGATACAGCACCCCGGGCGGGGCCGACGTCACCGTGCTCGCGATAGAGGACAGGCGTGAGCCACTGAGAGTAGCAATGCGGTCCACCAACGGCGCGGCGGTAGCAGACCCCGCCGACAGCAAAGCCCTAGTAGCCGCCTACCTGGAAGTCTCCGGGCAGGCGGCCGCCCCCGACACAGGAAGACAGACAGAATGATGCTCAGCGACCGCGGAATCCGCGACGCAATCAACAACCACCAGATCACACTCCGAGGACCCGAACCAACCGAAACACTCATACAACCAGCCAGCATCGAAGTCACACTCGACCGCAGGATCCTCGCAGCCGGCAAGGACAGCCTGCCCGTCACCCCGAAAGACCCCACAATCGAGTACGACAAGATCACGCTCACACCCGCAAGCGTGATCTTCCCCGGAGAACTCTGGCTCGCCTCCACGCGAGAAACCATCCACCTCAGCCCACGGCACGCAGCCCAGGTAGGAGGCAAGTCCAGCCTCGGCCGCCTCGGCCTCACCGTCCACCAGACAGCAGGCTTCATAGACCCCGGATTCCACGGGCAGATCACCCTAGAGATCGTCAACCTCGGCACCCGGCCCGTCGTCCTCACAGAAGGAATGCGCATCGCACAAATCACAATCTGGGAACTCGACAGGGCTGCGGAACGACCCTACGGGCACCACGCCATCGGCTCCCACTACCAAGGACAGGAAGGCCCCACCCCCACGAAAGGAAACAAGTGAACGCAAACGACCTCTGGCCCGCCGCCCTCGCAATGCTCACCCTCCCCCCAGGCGGCAGAAACGTCACACTCACACACGACAAGCACGGAAACCAGGTAGCAGCCGCCGGCAACAACCTGATCTTCACCCTCTCCGAAAAAACCCTCTACGCATGGGTCAAAGACGAGAACAACCCCCTCGAATGGCGGTGCGACAGCACATGGGAGGAACCAGTCACCGTCACCACCATCCGCAGCATCCACCAGAAGTACCCGCAGATGAAAGGACCCCAGCCGTGAACGGACTCGTTTTCGATGACCGGCGGCACAGGTACACGCTCGACGGGCAGCGGATCCCGTCAGTCACCACGATCCTAGGCGTCGTAGACAAGCCCGGCCTCCCCTACTGGGCGGCCGGGCTCGTAGCCCGAGACGCCATCGAGCACAACGACGCCTGGGCCGCCCGCATCCAGGCCGGCGACAACCCCGAGGACATCATCCGGGACCTCAGACGCACCCCCTGGAAAGAACGCGACAAGGCCGCCCGCCGAGGAACACGCATACACCACGTCATGGAAGCCGCAGCCCACGGCGACCCCACCGACTGCCCACAGGACCTGCTCCCCATGGCCCAGCAGGCCCTCAACCTGCTCGACCGGGAAAACATCCAGGCCCTAGAGACAGAGGCCCGCGGCTACAACAAGACCCTCTGGTACGCGGGCACGATCGACCTGATCGCCACCATCCGGGGCGAGACATGGCTACTCGACTGGAAATCCAGCCGCAGCATCCACGAGACACACGTCATGCAGGTCGCAGCCTACGCCCACATGGACACGCTCCTCACCATCGACGGTGAGGAAAAGCCCATGCCACACGTTGACCGGCTCGGCATCATCCACATCAGCGACGACGACGCCACCCTCATCCCCGCCGGACACCCCGACGGGCCCGGATGGGAAGCATTCCAGGCAGCAAACATCCTGCACAGCACACTGCCCACCATCACCGACACACTCAAGGAGACGCAATGAGACGCCCGCAAGGGCCCGTCCGCAAAGACGACATCCGGCCCCGTGACGTGATCGCCTACAAGAACACGGCAGGACTCTGGTCCATCCGCCACACAGACGACAGTGGGGTGCCCGACGGCACCGACTATGTCCTCCTGTCCACCCTCGACAACACCCCGGACGCCCCAGTCATCGTCGTCGACGACGGCTTCATCGGCGCCGACCCCAGCACCGGCCGCCCCATGATCGAATTCGGGGGAGCCATCGCCGTACGCATCGACAGCAACAAGAACGCCCGCTACGTCTTCCCCTGCGGAGAACCATTCACCCTCGACGCCGAAGACATCGCCAACATGACATGGCACAAGGCCAGTGTCGTAGACACCCAGCAGGCCAAGGACATCGCAGACGCGTACTCCTGCCAGGACCTCAAGAACCTGATCAACGACGCATGGGGAGAAAACAATGACTGACATCATCCCGGCAGAGCACACGCCGGCACAGCCCACAGGCGCCTACGAGGTCTCCACCGATCTCGCCGCATGGGCTGGGGCCATGGGTGACGCCATGACCCTCGCCAAGGGCCTCGCCGGCACCGCATTCGTCCCCAACCACTTCCAGGGGAAGCCGGCCGACACGGCTGTCGCGATCATGAAGGGCGCCGCCCTCGGCCTCGACCCTGTCGCAGCCCTCGAATCCATCTACGTCATCAGCGGCAAGCCCGCCCTCTACACGAGGTCCATGGTCGCCCTCGTCCTCGCCAAGGGGCACGAGGTCTGGACCGAGGAGGCGGACGCCACCACAGTCACCGTCAAGGGCCGCCGGCACGGCAGCAGCCACGTCGAGGAATCCACCTGGGACACTGCCCGCGTCAAGGCGGCCGGCCTCGACCGCAACCGCCAGTACACCGCCCACCCGGAGGCCATGCTCTACGCCCGCGCCGCCGCAGACGTATGCCGCAGGATCGCACCCGACGTCCTCGCCGGCCTCTCCTACGGCGTCGAAGAACTCCAGGAACCCGCAGTCGAGGCACAGGCGACAATCCAACGCAAGACCCACCGTAAGAACAACCAGGAGGAAGCATCATGAGAAACACCATCACCCTCACCATCGACGGCTACGCCGCCCGCGACGCCGAGATCAAGTACACGCCCCAGGGGGCCGCCGTCACCGAGGCGCTCATCCCCCACACCCCCAGGCGCTACAACGAGCAGACCCGCCAGTGGGAAGACAACGGCGAAACCACCTGGGTGACCTGCTCATTCTGGGACAAGGACGCCGAGGCCGCCCAGCAGGCCATCCGGAAGGGCACCCCCGTCACCGTCACCGGCACCCCCAAGATCCGCGCCTACACCGGCAAGGACGGGCAGCCCCACCCCGCACTCTCCCTGACCGCACGCTCATGGGGAGTCCAGCCCACCGCCGCCGCCACACAGCAGCAGCCCCCCCAGCAGAACACCACCACGGACCCGTGGGGCAACAACCCGACCGGGCAGCCCCCCTTCTAAGGACAACACAACAATGGGCAACAAGGACAACAGGAACCTCGCCGCCGGGGTCGCATTCCTGGGCGGCACCATCGCCATCGCCGTAGCGATCGGCCTCATCTCCGGCCCGGCCTGGGGGCTCCTCGCCGCAGGAGTCGCCCTCATCCTCACCAGCATCGCCGCATCAGCCTGACAACCCCACCCCGGCCCGCCACCCCCTGGCGGGCCGGGGCACACAACACGCCATGAACCCGCCCCACGAAACACGAGTCAAGCAAGCAAAAACAGAAGCAGACAACGCCTACCGGCAGTACCAGGCAGCAAGAGCCCGCCTCCGGGCCACAGCAGTCGCCGCAAACAAAGCCGGCCACCCCCCCACCCGGGTCGCCAAATGGGCCAGCGTCACCACACAGTCAATACACAACTGGAGAAAACAGTGCGCGGAATCGCAGTAATCTCAGGCAGCCAACTCCCACACATCCGCAAACACATCGGGAAACCCGTCATCGTCGCCGACAACGGAGACCTCATCCTCACCGACGAACACGACCACACCGTACAAGTCTTCCGCAACGGGGCCGCAGACTACGTCCCCCTCCTCACCCCCGAAGGCCTCGACAAAGCCCGAGCCTACTGGGCCACCATGGAAGCCATCACATACGGAGACGCCGCACACGACCACACCATGGACGCCCTCAACCAGGAGGCCCAGGAACACGCCGGCGACCTCCTCGACGACCTCCTCGGCGGATGGCCATCACAGACACACGACGAACACATGGAAGAGATCACACAATGCGCAGCGATCCGAGACTACCGGGCCGCCCTTTCCCACTGATACACGACACCCCCCGAGGCCCCGTCTGGGCCATCCAGTGCAGCCACCCCTCCTGCTACGCCACCTACAGGTCCAAACCCAAGCACACCCTCAGGCTCTTCGAAGACCTCGCCCGCGCCAAAGGCTGGACACTCGGAGCAGCCAACCTCTGCCCCCGGCACTCCAAGGACACAGACAGGTGACACGAAACAGGAACACCGCCAAACGAGCCGGCGCCGCATTCGAACGAGCCGTCGCCGACTACCTCAAAGAGACCCTCGGGGACGACAGCATCGACCGTCAGGTCAAGACCGGCAGCCGTGACCTCGGAGACATCCGCGGCGTCACCGACACACACGGCAACCCCATCGCCGTCGAGTGCAAAGACTACGGAGGCCGACTCCACCCCACCACATGGATCCGAGAGGCCCACACCGAAGCCGCCAACAAGAACACGAACACCGGCATCATCATCGCCAAACGACGCGGCACCACCCGGCCCGGAGACCAGTGGGTCATCACAACACTCGAAGACCTCACGCACCTCATAGGAAGAAAGGAACCAGAATGACACGCGTCCCCACAGAGATCACCCTCCTCGAAGAGACCTGGTCATACCACCTGCCCATCACCGAGAAGACGCTCCAGGCTGTCGGCGGAACCCTCGACCGGGAAGCCCTCTACGCCGACGCCGAGCGCCGGCTCAAGAAAGAGAGGAACCTCCCCCACGCCAGCCTCCCGACCGGGTGCATCATCCTCACCCCCAACAAGGACGGCTTCAAAGTGGTGGTCAACCCGCTCCTCCGCCACGAAGGACCACAGGAGGCTGTCCTCACCGACCACAGCGCCAACCCCATCGGCGTCATCACCCTGAGAGGAGGCAAGCCCCCCAGCGTCCTCTTCCGGGCCAGCAGGATCGGAATCGACCTCAACGCGGGGCTCCCCGTCTACATGGCCCCCTGACACGGCGACGCCCCCACAGCACCTCACGGGCACTGTGGGGGCGTTTCTGCACCACCACATGCGCGGCCACACCGCGCGTCGCCTTCAACAGGTGCGGCCAAGAACAGACTATACCATCTGATCAGGGTCCTTGGGAAGCCGAGCAAGCGCACAGTCCGACGTCGCCCGCTCCAACTCCGTCACACGCCGAAAAATCTCAGCACGATCAGCCCTCGCCGACCGAGCCACAGCATCCAGTTTCTCACTGAACAGCCCGTCAGCATCCCGGCGAGCACGAGCCTCCGCAGCCAGCGCATCCAGCACCAGGTCCACCCTGTCCTGGACCGCCGTCACATCATCCCGCAGATTCGTCCCATGATCATTCGTCGTCTGCTCCGCCGCAGCCTCAGCAGCAGCACGGATAGCGGCGATCTCCGCGGCCTGGGCCTCACGCTCAGGCCGCGACCTCGCCCGACCAATCAGCATCCCAGACGTCAACCCAGTCACCGCCACCACAAGGGCCGCGACCGCGTTGACCATCTCAGCATCCCACCACCACGGAGCCAACAAGAACCCCCTGTCAGGCCTCGTCCGCCGGCTGGGCGGGAGCCTTGTAGGTGCCCCCAGTGTGAAGGAACGCCACCACACCAGTCAGGACACCAATCACAGCCGTCACAGCGTCAGCGACCTGAGACACGTCCTGCGGGGTGAACAGGTTCGTCGCCAGGCCCACAGCCAGCAGAGCCGACGCGAGCCCATAGAACGCCTTACGACGCTCCGGAGTCAGCAGCCCATCCAGGGTCGTGCGGTCAGTAGTCAGAGCAACATGCTTCGACACAGTCAGTCTCCTTACTTGTTCTGCTGGGCGACAGCCTCACCCAGGGCCTTCAACTGCTGGTCAATCGACGCCACATACTTCTCAATGTCATCCAGACGGTTGTACACAGACTTCGAGGAGCCCTCACGCAGCAGCGCCTCAGTCCGGTTCACAGTGTTCAGCGTCTCCTTGACCCTGTTATACAGGGCCCCATCAAACTTGACGCCCTCCTGACCCGGAGTAACAGCGTCAGCGATAGTACGGAGATAGTCGACAGCAGAAGCCATATTCAGCCAGTCCTCATCAGTAGAAGTGTTGTTGGTGAGCCCGAGCACGTCGGGCCGGTAGCAGACATTCAGGTCCAGGTCCCCACCCCAGCCAGGCACACGCCCAGTAGACGTGTACTGCCACATGAGCGCCTCCCACTCGTGCCCAAGAGGAACATACGGGCAGTCCGGCGTCGCACGAGAGTCCGGAGCATCCGCCGGATACCCAGCGACCCACAGCCAGTAGACGCGAGAGATCTGCTCCCACCATGCGCCGTTCGCCACCGAGGCAGACATGTAGATGATGGGCTTGATACCCGTCCCACGGTGCACCAGGTTCAGCCAGTGATCCGCCCAGCTAATGTCGTAGTAGGCGTCCGAGTCCTCCCAGTCGAGCACCAGGAACGGGTTCTGGTCAAGGTACGGGCGGATCGCGGAGATGAAAGCGTCCGCCTCATCCTCCGCGCTGTTCGAGGACGGCCAGGCGAAATGGTAGAGGCCGAGACGCTTCCCTGACGCCAACGTCGCGTCAGCCAGGGCACGGAACTGCGGATCCGTGTAGCCGACACCCTCGGTCGCCTTGACGACCACGAAATCGGCCCCTGTAGCCCCGATATCGATGCCGGCCTGGTGCATGGACACGTCGATGCCGAAAGCCCGCCCAGCGGCCCGTGGGGCGGCCTGAGAGCCCCCAGACGACAGGCCCCGGTAGCGCAGGCACGTCGACCACGCCGCCGACACCGTCAACGGGTGCGACCCGTACCTCACCAGGCGGGACTCGCCACCACTGTCGTCAGCAGCAGAACCATCACCACCGTCACTACCATAGATACTGCCAGCCGAGTCAATCCACGCCTCCGCAACCAGCGGGTTCCAGGGGTTGAACGAGTCATCCTCGTCACGGACAACCATTGCGACATGGCCGCCCTCACCAGTGGTGCGCAGCAGAAGGTCCCCCACAGCGAACCCACCCTCCGGGGTGCTGCCCGTCCACGAATCACCAATATCCTCGAAACCACGAGCCTGAGCCTCCCGTGTCAGGGACTCGGTCCACGTCGAGCGAGGGAAGTAGGAGGGCCGCACGCCCTCACCCACACACTCGTGGAAGGCAATGTTGTAGGCGCCGGCAACACCAGCGCTACAGTCCATCTCCCCGGGGCCAGTCAGCCACCCGGCCCAGTTGCTGTTGTCGTAGGCGGACCACCTGTTCGGCTGACTGTAGCCGACACCACCATAGTCCCAGGTGCGGCACCAGTACCGCATCTCGCTGGCTGCGTACTCGTTGACTGCGGTCACTCCCCCGCCTCCTCCTTCTCGGAGAGGGCGCCGATCTGCTCCTGCGCGATCCGCAGGTTCGCGTTCGCAGTCACTAGCTCCTCCTCCACCATGGCGAGGCGCTCACGGTAGGAGGCGACAATGCGCTGGAGCACATCCACCTGACGGCCAAGATCCTTATCGGACGCGCTGTCACTCATATCATGATCCTATCACTCGGTTGGTACCGGCGGCTCGTACAGCCACCGCAGGTCCTTCGGCTCCGGCGCCGCCTCCTCGTCACCGCCAGCGACCGGAGCGGACACGGGCGGCCCCTCAACCGGAGGCTCACCCGGCCCCAGGGTGCGCGTATGCTCAGCCCGCCGCACAGCCTTCACGAGCCACGCCACCGTCGACCCCGGCTCCCCGTGCACCGTGAACCGCCCCAACCGCACCCTGGACGCCCACGGCGACCCGGGCCCCGAGCACAGCACAGCAAGAGGCAGATCCGGGCGGTGCAGGGCGTTGAAATAGTCAGGAAGAACAACATCCACGGAGCCGCCCTCCCCGACAGTCACCGTGTCCCAGTACTCGACACCCGGCCACGGCGACTCAGTACACGAATGAATCAAAGACTTATCGTACGGGGCAAGCGGATGCTCAATAATGAACGTCTTATTGTTCGCGCCAAGACTCCCATACACCCACGTGTCCTTCGACAACTGAATATACTTACCAGCATCATTCGGCTTCTGCCTCACCAGCACAAACGCCCCATGGCTGTACATGCAGGAAACCTGGCCCTCAACACCCGAGGTATAGAACCGGTGATCACAGTCATAGTCCCAAGACACCCACAGGCCATCCTTAGTGCCCTTCACGCCAAACGTGGACGACTCATACTTCCCGGCACGAATGTAGAACTCCTCCCACTCGCATCCAAGAGCCTTCCCCCCGGCCGCCTTGCCGAAGAAACCACGCGAGTCGATCGACAGGTGGCTCGTAGAGTTGAGAAGCATGATCTCCTCCTCGGACAGCCGAATCCTCGGGGCCGCCCCCGCACCCCTGCGCGGCGCCTGAAGATCCAGCCGGGGAACCCCAGCCTCGTTCTCAGCGATAGTAATATTCCCGGACGCACTGTACGGGCTGTTGGTGCGCTGGAACTCGATACCGACACCGACCCTACGACCATTGGCGCCAACATCCGTACCGGTCTCGTCGGCCTTCAGGTCAATGAACCGGGCCCAAGACCACGTGTCACTGATCCCTAACTCGCCATCGATCCAGATCGACCCATTCTTATTGACCGACAACGTGTTGTTGTTGTTCTGATCCCACACATACATGCCATCCGAAGAGATCACAGTGCGCGGATACTGGCCATACGGCTTCGTCTGAAAGATCGCCCCCGTGATCTGCATACCATCGATAGCCCCGGCCCTCACCTTGTCGGCAGTCACCTCGTGGGCCTCGATCATGCCGGCCTTGATCTTCCCGAACACACCCTCCTCAGCGGTGATGATCCGGGTCCAGATCTTCTGGATCACGGCCTCAGTGATGAACGCGGTCCCCGTCACCGTCAACTGGTCCGTCGTGATATTGATGAACCGCTGAATGCCCTTAGCGGCATCAACAGCCATCCTCACCCTCTGGGTGGCGTCAGACGTATCCTCAGTCCACTCCCACCCATGCCGGCCATGCACCACCGTCGTATCACGGGCAGTACGGTTCACATACGGGAGGAAGTCCTCGCCAGGCCCCTCCTGCGGGCCAGGCCAAGAAATGTACTCAGTCTGCCTAACAGCCACGCTCACACCTTAATGATGTAGTTCATCACAACATACGGGGGAAGGTTGTTGTGAGCCGCATTACCTCCGGTGGCGCCACCAATCAGATAATCCTTACCCCCACCAGTATCCTTACCAGGCAGATCCCACTTACCGCCCGCACCCGCGTCAGTCTGATAGATGCCGACACCGCCGGCCCAGATACTCCCCGAAGACCGCACCTTGTGCGTGTGTGACGGCAACTCACTGACAGTAAGCGAATGATTCCGCTCACCGCCAGTAGCCCCCACAGTCCCCAGCGACACGTCCCCGTTCAGCACCCCGATCGGATACCGCATAGACAGGTCCGGCACATTGAACGTCGACGCATCCATGCTCCCGTACGTCGTCCCAATCGCAGCAAACAGGTTCGGGTACGACCCCCGCGGCACCGACTGCCCCTTACACAGCAGCCACCCCATCGGCGGAGTATTCCCCGCGAACGCCACCACCACCCCAGCAGGAGTAGCCGCCAGCGCCGCATCCGCCGTCTGGGCCGCAGAAGCAATCCCGTCCTCAATATGGTTCAGATTCTCCGCCAGAATCGGCGTATCACCCTTCGGGTAGTCCAGCCACTGGGCGCGCGCCCGCTTATACGCCACCGCTCATTCCTCCTTGTTACCGCGCTTCGTGCACTTGAAGACCCTGCCGTCCGGAGACACCCACAGGCTCACCCCGACAGTCCCACGAGACGGAGGCCACACAGACTCAATAATATCGCTAGACCTACCCATCTGCGCGAACGCCGCCATGATCTCATCACGGGTCGCCTTCGACAGGGCCTCGCCATTCTTGATCGCCTCCTCAACCTGGTTACGAATCACCGCAGGATCCACGCCCACCTGAGTCAAGGTGATCGTCCTCGACGGCCCCCACCCAGACATGTTCCCGACCTCGTCCACCGCCATCAGCGCCACCGTCAACTGCTTGTTCAACGGCAGGTCCGCGATCACGCACTGGCGGCCCGTCCGGGTCATCGTCCCCATCTGACGGTACACGCCCCCAGCATCCAACCCGGCAACACCAACAGCCAGATACGACAAGTCAGCCGGCATAGACGAACCACCCTTCGCCGTACCATCCCAGGCGACAGACAGCACGCCCTGACGCTGCGTCAGGACCGGGGCAGACGGCTCCGGAGGAGGCTCAATATCCGACGGGATATCCACATACCAGTACCCCGACCAGTCGCTACCGACACCATCCTGAGACACCGCATAGACGCGGAACCGGTACTTCTGCCCCGGATCCAGGTCCCCATAGTCGCCAGCATTCTCCCCGAACTGGACCTGCGCCATCCTCTGCCAGTAGGCGCCCCCCAACTTCTGCGCCCGCTGCACCTCACGCTCAGCCTGCACCACATAGTGGCTGAGGTCGATCGCCACACCCCTGGCGTCAGTCGTCACAGCCCCCCACGACAGCCGGGCAGCAGCCCAGTACCCGTACCCGTTAGAGTTCGGGATCACGAACCCCGACCCCAGGCCACCCTGCGGGGTAGCCGGCTTCCTCCGGTCCGCAGGCTTCGCCGGCCGCACCCCGCTACCCGACGTAGCAGACAGGCCAGCAATACCTTTCGTCTTCTTCGCCAGCCGCGTCAGATAGTCATCAAGAAGCGACCCCAGCGTCACGTGCCCGGACGTCCCATCCTGGTCCACCGTCACAGACACCTGACGCACACGCATCTTCTCCATGCCATCCAGACGCTCCACCATGATCCAGTCACCCGGACGGAACGAGTAGAACGGCAACAGAGGAGAAGCCCCCAACGCCCACTCCCGCTTCACGGACTGGGACGGGTGCGCCCCCGACTTCAGGGTCCGCTCGGCGACGATCTTCGCCGTCGCCTCCTTCTCCACGCCCCCCGCGGACACGGTCTTCTCCGTACGCCGCAGAGTGGCGGGCGCCTCACTATTGTGGAAGTGCCAGATCTTGTCGCCCTCACCCGTCACCAGGACATCCGTGCACATGTCCTGCCAGGTGGTCGTCTCCGACGCGCCCTTCGACCCAGGAATACGCCAGATCACATTCTCCCGGTTACGAGACATGTACGAGTCCGGGTTGTACAGGCTGAGCGTACGCCCATTCCACTGGTAATCCAGGATCCCCAGGTCATACAAGGACGTCACCACAGACCACAGATCAATACTCGGATCATAGGCGATCGTCATAATGCTCTTCCACGCCTGATCATAGGCGTCCTTCGACGCGCTCCCCTCAAGGCCGAGAGCCCGACCCCAGCCACGAGCCCGGGCAGCATCCCACACAGACTTCACGATCGCACCCGGCGTCACCGACAGGAAGTTCCACTTCCCGTCCTTGTCAGCCCCACCCTTAGGGGCCTGCCACACAAGAGCCCGCTGGCAGTAGTCAGCGATATGCACGAGCTCGACGTTATAGATCGTCGACCCGTCCTCAATCAGGTCAATCTCAGTCTTCGACGTCAGGAACCGGGCCCCAGGGACCTCCTTCCACGAGTCGCCCCCGTTCGCGGTCCACTCGACAGACACCTCCGTCTCACCAGACCGCAGATACCGGGACCTCGTCCCAGACGACGGGTACGACAACGTCAACGTAGGCAGGTCCCCCAAGGGGACCGTGAGCGTCATAGACGTGAAGTCAGGCAGCAGCCCGATACGGTCACCCATAGGCGCATAGGCGACCAACTGGAACCCGTACTGGCCCTCACGCAGCATGCTAGTAGGCCCTCCTCGCCCGCACCTTCGCAGTCCCCGTGTTCGTCACCCGCATAGAGAAGGCTCCCGCCGCGTCAGGCGTCAACTGGAACCCCCTCGGAGGCACCGTCAAGGCGGCCCCAAGATCAGGGCCGGACACCTCGAACTCGACATCAGACCCGTGCACCTCATAGGTGGCGCAGTCAATGATCAGGTGCTCAGTGTTCGGGTTCTGCCTGTCCCACCGCATCGTCAACCCGGACGGCACGTCAACGATCTCCACCGTCCGCCCATAGCCCACCAGGTCGATGACAGCATCAGTGATCGGCAGGGTAGACCCGGACAGGAGAGACAGGTTCGAGGACACCATCGTCTGCTCGCGCTCGTCCCGCCACATGCCATCAATACCCTCAAACACAAGAGTGACCTCAATCATGTTCTCCAGGTAGTAGAAGACAGGCTCCACAGACGCAGACAACCGCACCCTCGCCTGACGGCCCGGCATGTTCGGGACACGCCACTGCATCATCAGGAAGTCCCCGATAGGCCGCACCATCCGCATCAGATTCATGAAGTTGTAGTCCAGGCGAGCACGCCCCTGCCCATTGTCCTGAATCACCATCTTCACCGTCACCTGGAACGGGTCCACCGCGTACGCGGGCACAGGCAGGACACCAGACCGCAACGGCACCGTCACAGACACGTTACGGGGCGCGGACACGGACGGCAGAAGCGTCTCAGACGTCACGAACCAGCGGCCCGCCGGATCATCCAACGGAACACCATTCAGATAGTACTCAGACGCCACCACAGCCTCCTGTCACACATAGTACGGGCGAGCCCGCACCCTACCCTCAATACTGAACTGGCACGTCCCATCCACCCCAGGACACAGAGCCCACAGCGGATCCACCACGAGACCATCCGACACATCCAAGCCACTGTAGGAGAAGTCCCAGTCCGTCAAGACAGCCAGCCGCCTCGACAAGTCAACAGTCAGGTACCCGTAGTCGCCCTTCTCCCCGAACCAGCGGACACTCCGCCCGCACCGGCGGCACGTGAGCGCGCACCCGCTCTTCGGGTACTGGAACGCGGCCTCAACCTCCGTCATCGGCCGCAGAGCACCAGGGAACTTCAGGATCCCCGACAGTTCGGTCACCTGCTGCACTGACCGCATGCCAGTGTCACGGAGACGGAACCGGAGCAGACAAGCAGCACGCCCGCCCCCAACCTGCCGGAGGGGACGGATCTCTACCAGGAACGCCCGCGCCTCGACAGGCCCGGGCTTCTCCAGGCGCCTGACAACACCGACACCACCCTTCCAAGAGTCCACGGCCTCCCGAAGACGCCACCAAGTGTCATCCCTCGGCGACAGGTCACCCGAGAAAGACACCACGACAGCCACCTCCGGGGCGTACCGGCCGTCCCACGGGTCAGCGGACACCAGGGCCGCCCCGGGCGCCTCAACAGGCAGGGCCGCCACCCCCGGCCCGCCCTGGGGGAGGTACCACTCCCGGTCCACGGCCCAGCGTCCCCCGGGGTCGTCCAGCGACACCCCGTTGAACGTGTACTGGGAGGCCATCAGGCCACTCCGAGCGTCCTACGGGCACGCACCTTCACTGAACCCCCAGTACCCGAGAACCCGCACTCGCCGGCAGTGCCGACAGGAAGCAGGAAGAAGTCAGGGTCCACGAGCAGGCCCCCCGACACGTCCACACCCGAGTACGACCACTGCGTGTCAGACAGGACCGCCAGGCTCCTGGACAGGTCAACGTTCAGGAAAGCGGCACCGTCAGGGTTGCCCCTCCACATGACGCCGCGCCCGGTCTGCCAGTCCCGCAGAGAGCACCCCGACGTCGGGGTGCCCCAGGACACCTCCGGGTCAGTGATCGGGTACACAGAGCCGGCGAACTTCTTCGCCCCACCCTCCTCAACGGTGGGGGTCTGCTCCCGGAACCACAGGTCATCCAGACGGAACCGTGCGAAGACCCCCAGGGCGCCCCCTGGCATGGCCCCCAGGGGGCGCAGATCCTCAAGGTGGGCCGGCACGACCGTACTGTCAGACACTCTCCTCAGGGTGCCGCCGGCACGCCAGGCGTCCATCACACCCAGGAGGGTCAGCCAGTTCGCCTTCCGGTCCCCCTCGCCCCCGGCCACAGACAGTGTCGCGTCCAGGCTGCCCGGAGCATAGTCGTCGAGGTCAATGGTAATGATCGTGAACTTCCCCGGCTTTCCCAGAGTGATGTTCTTCCCGGGGCTGTCGGGGCCGTTAGCCACTTCCAGGAGCGTCGACCACCTGCCCTGAGTGTCATCCAGCGAGATTCCGTTGAACGTGTATCCGGAAGCCATTACCGCCTCGTTTCTTGTGTCACAGTGAGGCGGCCAGCCGGATGCCGGACGCCACCTTGTCCCGGATCGAAGAATCCGGCTCCTGAACAGGATTATACTGGTTGATCGTCACACTTGTCGCCGGTTTCGTGAACCCGCTGCCGTCAACCTCATGGTTCACCGTCATCCCAGGGAGTTTCCCAGTGAGCCGTTTCAGGGTGTGCCTCACCGCCGGCTGCTCCTCCTCGATACCGGACACGAACCCCTGGATGATCATCCGCCCAGCCGGCTTCAGAAGCGCACGGTCGGTCGGCTCCGGGCCCTTCCAGTGCGGGATCATCCTGGTCAGCCCACCGAACGTCGACCGGACCCTGCCGAACGCCCCCCTGACCGCGTTAATGAACCCGTCAATGATCTTGTGTCCCGCAGAAGCCAGCCACGACCCGGCGTCCGCGAAGAACCCCTTGATCTTGTTCGGGAAGTCAGCGAAGAACCGTGCAGCCGAGTACGTGCTGTTACGGGCCGCGTTCACCAGGAGGTTCACGATCGAGGAAGCGAACCCGCTGATCGCCCCGATGATGCCCCACCACAGGGCCGACAGTGCGGTCGAGAACCACTGGAACACGCCGAGGAAGATGTTCACACCGCCGGTGATGATGCCGGTGATGATCGAGATGGCGCCGTTGACGATGTTCTTGACAGCCTCCCACGCCTTCCCCCAGTCCCCGGTGAGGAACGCGATGAAGAACTGGATGATGCCGGTGAGGATCTGGATGGCGCCCATGACGATCCCGGAGATCATGTCCCAGACGCCTGTGACGATCGACACGAGACCGTTCCAGAAGCCCTCCCAGATCGGCTGGAGGAACTCGATTGCCGCGTTGATGCTGTCGAACGTGGGCAGCCCGAGCGTGGTCCACAGGTCGCTGAACGCCTGCCACAGGCCCATGGCGGCTGGCTGCAACTCGTTAACGAACCAGTCGACAATAACCTGGATGGCGTTTCCGATGGTCTCGGAGATGTTGTTCCAGATGTCTGTGACGGCGGTGCGGAACGACTCGCAGTTGTTCCACAGGAGCACGAGGCCGGCAATGAGTCCGACGATGGCTGCAGCCCACAGTGCGATCGGGCCGAGCGCGACCCCCTCGAACACTGCGGACAACGCACCAATCCCCGAAGAGATCGAGGTCACAATGTTGACGATAGAGGCCAGGCCAGACGCCAACTCAACAATCTTCTGGAAGCCCCAGAAAGCCGTCACCAGCGCGATCACAAGCCCCGGAGACTCCGTGAACTTCTCAATCATCGGGATCAGGAACTTGTCAACAAGCTTCTCAAACCAGGGCGCCACCTTCTCGATAGCACCCACAAGCCAGTCACCCAGGGCCTCAGCCAGAGGAGCCAGCGCAGTCAGGAGCCTAGCCACAGGCGGCCCCAGTTTCTCGAACGCGGTCGCCAGGACCCCGCCCACCGTCGACGCCAGCGACCCCCCAAGAGTCAGGACCGACCCCAGCAACTGGGAGATCTCAGGGGCAGCGTCACGAAGTTTCGACACGCCCTCGTTCAACCCGATGAAGAACGACGACAAGCCACTGCCGAACGCGTTAGAACCGAGGATGTTCGCCAACCCGATCCACGCGTTCCCAGCCACGGCCGCAGCATCAGTCATAGACCTGCGCACCGTGAACGAGAAGTTGACGACGTCGTCCCCGGTCTTCCCGACCGCGGCCGTCAGAACATCCATGGCGGAGGCGGCGCCAGCGAACAGGTTCGTCAACACTGTCTGGCCGCCGAGACTGTTCACGACCTTCGAGAACCGGTCGACGGTGTTGACGAGCCGGTCCATCGTGTAGCCGCCCTTCTCCGCAGCGGAGAAGACGCCCCCGACGATGCGGCCGAAGTCCATCATGATAGCCCCGACCTTGCGGGCCGCCCGGCCGGCCTTCGTGATCGCGGCCTCGATACTGCCGTCACTGGCCGCCTTGTGCGCCCACGCACTGAACTTCTCGCCCAGGTCGGAGAACCAGTCACCCAGCATGGGCAGGTACTTCGAGCCAACGAGGCCGAGCGTCACGATCCCCTCAGTGAACGCCCCAAAACCGCGCGTGGAGCGGCGCGCCCCCTCCGCGGTGTTCTCCAGAGACTCCTCTAGCTGGGGGAGGTGAGAGTGGACCGCGTCCGCGACCGCCGCCGTCCACTGCCCCTGGGCTGCGGCAAGAGACGACAGTTGCCGGTCAAGGATCGGCATCGCGTCCGAGGCCAGGGACCGGATAGACCCCTCGGCCTCAGCCCAGAACGCGTTACTGAAGTTCTCCTTGACCTGCTTGAACTGCTCCCCGATGTCCTTCAGCCGCTCACCAGCATCCTTCAAGGAGGCAACGAGGGTGACAGCCCCGGTCGCCATACCAAGGAAGACGCCCGGGAGAGCCAGGGCGGCCGGGGAGATCGAGGCGATACCCTTCGCCAACGCCAGCGTCGACCCCACGAGAGCAGTCACCGCGGCGGCAGCAGACAGTGCCGCAGACCCCATGACACCCATGGTGAGGGCCGTCTGGTCCAGGTTCATCACCATGTCCTTCGCGGCCCTGGACCAGTCGGACAGGGCACGGAACCCGGAGAGGCGCCGGAAGTAGTCCTCCACCTTACGGAGGGCCGCATTGTCTGCGAGAGCAATGAACTTGACGAACCGGGTGCGGGCCAGCCACATGAACTTCGCCCTGGCCTTGCCCGTGTCTGCGTCAGCGTTCACGGTCGCCGTCGTGTCGAGGCGGCCAAGTTTCCGCTTGATCTTGTGATAGTCGGACTCGTCCAGGTGCAGGTGGACGGAGACCTTCTCTGCGAGGCTCTTGATTCTCGCCTGGACACGCCTGTAGGAGGCCTCGTCAAGGTCGAGGCGGATAGTCACGCCACCCTGATCGAGGCCATCCTTCCGGTTCTTGATGTCTCTCGTGTCGAGGTGCGGCTTGATCTCCGCGGTGGGCCAGTCCTGCCGCTTCAGTTGCTCCCGCATGCGGGACAGGCCAGACCCGTCAATCCTTGGGGTGACCTTAGTCTCAGCGCCCTCGAAGTTCTTCCACAGTGCGTCAAGGTCCCTCTTCTCGACCTTCGGCTTGACCTTCGGGGAAGTTTGGGCGCCACCGAGGCCCTGGATCCTGGCCTTCGCCTGCTTCAGGGAGGCCTCGTCTATCTTGACTTTCGCGTTGACGGTCGCGTCGAGGCGCTTGATCTGCCCCTGGGCCTTCTTCAGGGACTCCTTGTTCAGTTCGACCTTGACCTTGACGGTCGCGTCGAGGCGCTTGAGCCGCTCCTGGATCTGCTTGACGTCGCCGTCGTCGAGGACGAGGCCGACAGGCAGGTCGAAGTCAGTCTGGGACCGGACCTTACGGAGTTTCTCCCGCAGTTCCTTCGCGAACTTCGTGACGTCAGGGGTGACCTTGACTCCGAGTTTTCCGACGATACCGCGGGGCATCCGCTACACCACCTTATCGGATCAGCCTATAGAACCAATGATAGCAGCCATGCTACGGCTATCAGACGAAGAAGCCGTCTCCTTCTTCCTCTCCACGCCACCCGGCCTAGCCGCCGCCTCAGACGGCCGCAGACGCGCCCCCTGCTGAGCACACGCACGCATCGTCAGCACAGACAAGTCAATAAGGTCAGCCCGCTGACGCTCCGCCAGAGACCAGCCGAACCACTCCTCCCCACCCAGCAGGGTGCGGGCCCTCCACACAGAACGAGGCTCAAAGGGGAGCCTGGCGACAAGATTCTCGACAAGAGAGAGCCGGATGCCGGCGTCACGACCATCCACCCCGTAGAGGGCATACAAGTCGGCGTCGGCATCCGGGTTCTCGTCAAGGAAGAGCCTCAGATCTCGCCGCCGAGCAGTTCCCCCAGGAACGCCCCCACCAGATCCATGATCGCGGTCAGGCCCTTCTCCTTGTAGAGGGCCGTGTACCCCTCGGCGTCAAGAAGGAACGACTCCTCGATCTCCTCCATCATCCGCTGGATCGCCTCCAGGGTGACGTCGTCGCCGCGATCGATGCCGGCGGCCGCGAGCAGGCGGACCGCCTGAGAGGGCATCAGAGACCGGGGGTGAACAATGAGTTCGTGGCCCTCAACCTGGTCGAACTCGACTGTAGCCTCGGGCTGGGGCTTCTTGCTGTCTGCCATCGTGTGCTCCTACAGTGGACGGTGCGCCCCGAAGACGTGGGTACCATCCGGCCGGGCCGGGAGCACACCATGAGCGGCCCGGCCGGATGGAGTCGTGTGTCAGACGGTGACCGTGAACTTGGTCGCCCCGGCGCCGCGGCCCTTGGTGTTGATGACGGCGACCTCGTGCTGGCCCGCACTGGCGGTCGGCACAGTGCAGGTGATGACGGTCGAGGACTTCTTCGCGAACGCCGCCCTGACACCGCCGAACGTGACAGACGTGGTTCCGTCGAAGTTCGTGCCGGTGATCGTGACCGAGGTGCCGATCTTGCCGGTGGCCGGCTGGATGTTCGTGATCGTCGGGACGCCGGTCGCGGTGCCGGTGACCTCACGGGGCTTCAGGTAGTGGACCGCGGCCTTCCCGGACGGGGGAGTGAGGATCACGCCGTTGATCTTGATCTCGGTGAAGTTCTCCTTGTCCAGGGTCGGCATGTCGCCGGACAGGTTGACCTTCCGCAGGAGGATGCCGGAGACCAGCAGGCCCTCCTCGATAACAATGAGGACGGCCTTGTCGATGCTGCCGGAGAGGACGAGGTCGTAGCCGTCGGTCGCGTCCACGTAGGTGGAGCCGGGGAACGCGACCTGGATCGTGTCGTCGGACATGGACACGGACGAGATCGTGACCTTCGTGGTCTTCGTTGCACGGGTCGACCGGGCGTTCTTGCGGTCCCACGTGTCCTTGGTGGACGTGTCACCGCCGTCGGTCTCGAACGAGATGAGGTTCTCGGAGGAGGTGTCTCCGATCCAGGTCCACCCCTGGACTTCCAGGGTCGCGCCGTCGCCGAAACTGTAGGACCAGAGGTTCGGGGCGGCGGTGTCCACGTCACCGATGTAGACGTGGCCCATGCCCGCGATCTGGATCTCCTTGTCGGCGTTGCTGGTGTTAGCCATTCCTTAGCCTTCCTGCCGTACCGTCGAGCGCACCACGACCGTCGCGGTGACGTTGAACTCATTGTAGTCTGACGTACTATTCTGGGCCCCGCCGAGGAACGGGTACCCCATTTCCAGGTGGGAGATCATTCCTCCGTCGAGTGGGGTGCCGTCACGCCAGAGGCGGTTCATTCCCTCCATCAGGGCTACCGCCATTGTCTCTGCCGTGTGGGCGTCGGGGTGGGTGACGAGCCAGCGGACCGAGCACTGGACTGCGGCGCCGAACGGGCCTTTCTCCAGCGGGGCGTTGGAGGTTACCTGGACGACAACGAGGGGGCCTTCAGTGTCGTCGACGTCGGGCCTGATGTCGACTTGGGCCTCGGAGAGGACTGTGGCGCCCTTGCAGGCGAGCCGGGTAGCCTCCACCATGAGAGTGAGCGGCATCACCGGCCTGTGGTTGAGGTGGCGGCCCATCAGAAGCCCCCGTGCCGGCGGACGACGTTACGGAAGATACCGAGGCCTTTGACCCACTTGCGGCCGGGTTTACCACGCTCACCCTGGAAGTGCCCCATCTCGGCGTTCCAGTCGTAGTCCAGGCCGTCTTCCTCGATATGGAAGTCGGTCTTCTCCTGGTGCATGCTGATGCTGCCGAGGAACCTGCCTGTCTTGACGTGCTTCGCGGCCTCAGCCTTGATCTCGGCGAGCACGGCCGAGGCTGCGGCAGCGAACGCGGGGTCACGGGACGCGACGGCCGCAATATCCTCATGGGTCATGGCGTCGTCGTAGACTGTGACGTCTCCACTCATTTCGACTCCACCCCGGTAGCGTCGATACGCACCTTGAAGTGGGCGGTCATGGGGGACGCCCCGTACTGGGCTGCGGACCCCGACTGCTGATAGGTGACGGCGTCTGCCCCCTCAGGGCCGACAACTACCTTCACTTTGCTGTGGGGGCCGCCGGGCCACTTGCCTCGCCCGTATATGGTGCGGCTGGTCTCGTCAAGCAGTCCCTTGTCGCCGGTCCGGGTCTCGGCGGCTTTGCCGGCGCCGCCTGAGGGCGGCTGCACGAGCACCCTGTTGACGGTGACGGGGGTGCCGGGGACGTAGCGGCGGCCAGTGGGGCCGTCCTCCACCGTCATGGGGGTCACCTCGACCGTGTGGGGGCCGTCCTCCAGGAAGCGGCGCCGGCGGGGCTTGTATGCGCCGGCCATCACCAGGTCCCCCACGGGGTGACGCCAGCAAGGTCGCCCGCACCGGGGTCGGGAGGGTCCTGCCGCCCGTAGGACGCGACCCAGGAGCCCTCCTGGTGCAGTCCCCGCCGGTTGGTGAGGTACCCGTCCCCCCGGGCGGTCATGGCCGTCCACCCGCCCGGGTGCTCGACCAGGAGCGCGAGTTCCTCCGGCCGGACCTCGAGGAGGCCGGAGGCGATCGCGTTGTTCACGGAGTACGTGTAGGAGCCCTCGGTCTCGTACTTGAGGATGCCGCCGGCAGGGGCGCGCAGGACCCGGCACACGCACTCGGCCTCGACGCGCCGTAGGACGGTCTCGTAGGGTTTGCGTGCGGCCGCCTTTTCGAGGGCGTTCGGGACGGTGAGAAGGATACTGGCCTCGACGTAGTCCAGCATGGGCTGAATGTAGGGGACCTCGTCTACGGGGTCGGGCTCCCGTAGAAGGGCCGCCTTCACGTCCTCCAGTGTTGCCGCTGTCACGCCAGTATCCTCCTCACCGTCTCTATCAGGGGCCGCGCCGGGCTGCTGGTCAGGCCTTCTTCTTGAAGACCGCGAAGGCCTTCGGGTCGCGGAGCGCCCACCCGAAGGTGGCCTCAGCGAGGAACGCCTTCAGGTTCTTGCCGAAGAGGTCGTGGCCGAACGCGTACTCGTTGGCCTGACGCAGTTCGATCGACGCCACGTTGCCGAGGACGAGGTTGTCCTTGAAGGAGCCTGCGACCATGACGGCCTCGGTCTCGGCGACCTTGGCCTTCTCGTAGCCGCCGACCGCGTTGGTGTAGTGGACGGGCAGGCCGAGGAAGGTGCCGACCGGGTCAGCGAGGCTGCTGGACGCCTGGTAGAGGGGGCGGCCCTGCGTGTCGCTGATGCCGATGATCTTGGTGCGGACGTTCTTTCGGGCGAGGAACGCGTCCACCGCGAACTGGTCGTTGGCCGCCTCGACGGCGTCGACGCCCGCGAGGACGCTCTGGAGAAGGGCGTCGGGCTTGGCGGCAGCGTAGTCGACGGTCACCACGTTGGCGGCGGTGGAGATGATCGGGGTCTGGCCGGTCAGGGCGTTACCGGTGATGGCGTCCTTGCCGTGCAGGACAGCGTTGTCCATCGCGCGGGCGATGGACTCAACCAACTGGTTCTGGAGGTCGAGGTAGGCCATGACGGGGCTGCGGCGGATGACTTCCTCGGAGAGGACGACGCCGGCAGCGACCTTGATCGGGGTGATCGTGCGGGTCTCGAAGGAGACGTCGACGGTCGGCTTGAGGGCGGCCTCCGCGACGACTCCGGCGGTGGGCTGGCCGACGGGGACCGGGATGACGGCGCCGGACAGGGGGATCGGGGTCGTCTGGGCGACTGCCTGGACGACTGAGCCCTTGTAGACACGCTTCCAGATCTGCTCCAGGACCTCCGGGGGGAATACGGCCTTGTTCTGTCCGGAGAGGAGGTTGTCAAGGCTCTTAACAGCGGCGTCTGGCATTTGCTGTTCCTTCCTGATGTATCAGAGGAGGCCAAAGAACCCGGCGGCCTGCTCCTGTAGGTTGTTCTTACTAATCGTATCAGAACTCATAACCGGGTCGCGGGGCACTGATACGGGCTTCTTCTCGGCCGCCCCCTTGGGCCCCGTGAGCAGGCTGAGACGCTGCTCCCAGGTGTCGGGGTCGCCGTCGAGGAACACGGCGTAGTCCTCTGACAGGCCGGCGTCGGTCAGGGCCTTGGCGCGGCGGGCTTCCGCGGCCTCCTTCTCGGCCTTGACGCGCTCTGCCCGCATCTCTTCCAGGGCCTTCTCCAGGGCGGCGATGCGCCCCTCCTGCCCCACGGGGGCCTCCGCCTGCCCCGCAGCACCCTCCTCGGGGGCCTCAGGGGCCGCCTGGGCAGCCTCCCCCGGCTCCGGCTGGGCCGGGGCGCCGGCAGCCTCCTCCACGGCCTCTGAGGGGCTCTCGGCGGCTTCTGGGGCGCCTGCCGGGAGGTCCCTCTCCGTGACACCGGGCCCGGACACGATCGTGTCGACCTCGGTGTCCGCGGCGACCTGCTTCGCCTCTGCCGTACTGTCAGCCATCAGTGCGCTCCTTACGTTTCGCTGACTTCGCACGCGACCTTGTGCCGCGCAACGCGTTATCCATGGCCGTCCTAGCCTCAGCCCCGTGCAGCCCCTTCTTCTTGACAGCACGGTTGTAGACGCCCGCATACTCCGCCGACGCCTTCTTCCCAGGCCAGGAACGAGTAGTGAACACGGGGACACAGGTGCACCGGTCACTGTTGTGGTACGCGAACGCGGCCGTCCCCTGCGTCTTGTAGACGGGGCCACGGCCGGCGAGCATGGCGCAGAACCCGCAGGGCCCGTCCGGGCCGGGGTGCACGACCCTGGCCCACGCGAACGCCTTCAGGATCTTGCGGCCCTGCTTGTCGTGACGGTCCGGGTCGGGAATGTCCTCGACGGCGAGGGGCGCCCTCTTACGGACAATCTCCCGGAGGGTGGGCTCAGAGTCGGCTTCCTCGATCGCCTCACCGACACGGTCTGCGATCTTGTCGAAGGCGTCCTCGAGGGCCTTCCTGCGGCGCGCACGCCGCTCCTCCGGAGTCTCAGGCCGCCACTCGGCCTCCGCCTCGGCCTTCTCCGGCTTCCCGGGCTTCTCGGCCGCGGGCTTCTCCGGGGTCTCCTGTGTCTTCTCGGGCTTCTTACGGCGGCGCTTCTGCTCCTCAAGGCGGGACGCCTCACGGGCCTCCCTCTCGGCCGCTTTCTTCGCCTCACGGCGCACAGCGGGGGGGAACTCCTTGAGATCCTCCACCACCTTCTGGGCCTGCCGGTGGGCTTCCCCGACATCCCTAGGGGCGTCGAGGACAGCGTGCACCACGGCCTGGCGGGCAGCCCCCTCGACGTGCCGGTCAAGCACCCTCTGCACCTGCTCCTCGTTGCCGCGACGCAGCCCCCCGGGGGTCTCACGGATGGCCTGCCTGATAGCGCTACGACGGTAGGGCTGCCGCTGAGGGACCCACGCCTCGTCTCCACCGTTCTTGCGGGCCTGCCCCCGCAGGAACAGGACGCCGGCGGCGTGGGCGAGACGCCGGTGCTCATCCACCTCATGGAACAGGGCGTCGACGATACCGGTGTCGGCCTTGGCCCCGTCGTAGGGGAGCGCCCGCATGATCGACTGCGACCTGCGGCGGAACAGGGCGAGGATCGCGTCCAGGAGGGCCCGGAAGACGGCCTCAGTCACGCTTCTCCTTCCGGCCGTTCCTGCTGGCATCCTCTTCCCGGCTCTCACCATCGGCGTCGTCGCCGGGGTCATCGGGGTCGTCCTCCTGGTCCCGGAGGGCCCTGTCAGCGACGCCGGCGCCGGCCATCTCGTCAATCTCCTGGCTGCGGGCGTCCTCGCGCTCGCGCTGCTGGGGGGACAGCATCATGAAGTCGCGTGCCGTCTGGGAGGACAGGACTCCCTGCGCCTGGGCCTGCAGCGCTGATGCCATCATCGCTGACACGGAGGGGGCTGCGGCGTCGCGCCACTGCACTTCCAGGGCGGTGGGGTCCTCTAGGTCGTAGCCGCCCATCACGCAGATGGCGCGGGCGATCTGCTCCAGGCTGTCGGCGAACTGTCTCTGCTTGTTCTCGGCGCGGGCGATCAGCCGGTCCTTCGCCACACGAAGAGCTTCCGCCGACGTTGGGTTGCTGTCGGCGGACACGCCCATCATCGATGGGGGGATGCCGGTCATGGCGCTGATCTGGAGCGCGTACAGGCGGTAGATATTCTGGATCGGCGTCATGTCCACGCCGGTCAACTGCTTGATGTCCGAGCCGGCGGGGGCGGCCATGATGTTGCCGATGTACGCCTGCATCGTGTCGGGCATGCTGTCGAGGATCTGGGCGGAGTGGTCGCCAATGAGGAGCCTGAGGGGCCAGGCGGCGACTTCCTGGCCGACCTGGATGTTCGTCAGGGTCCGGGATGCTGCGTCGACTAGTGACGCCATCTCGGCGATGTCTGAGCGGCCGTACTTGTCGGAGAGGCGGGCCCTGTTGTACATGGGGACGATTGAGGGGCCCCACGTGTCCATGCGGCCGGCCCCGTCGGTGAGCCATTCCTGGGAGGAGTCGTCGCGCCGGTAGTAGACGACCCCGTCGGGAAGGTAGTAGGTTGCCCCTACCGTGTCGGCGTCCACGCGGTAGACGGCGATGCCTTCTACGAGGCGGCCTTGCCAGTCGAGTCTCACGGCGGCGTGCTTGGCGTCGAGGGCCCTCACGTAGGGGTAGTCGGAGTCCTCGTCAGGGGGTGAGAGGACCCAGTAGGCGGCGCCCACGGCGATCGCCTCGGAGGCGGCGAGATTGAACTGGGAGTCGAGGTCGTTGAACTGCCAGGTCTGTTCGATCCACCGGAGGGCCTCAATGTCGGTCTCGTTGGAGGTGATGAACCCGGAGGGGATGAGGACCTCGACGATGACGTCGGTGGCCATCTTCGCCCAGGGGGCTTGTACTTCGAGGACCCTGGCCTGGGGGGGGAGAGAGACTCCGAGTGCTGCGACGCGGGCGCGGCCCTCGTAGTAGGCCTCGTAGCCGGTCTTGGGCCGGAGTGCCCCGCTCTCGAAGGCCCGCATCATGTTCTCGAAACTCACAGGTACGCCCTCCACTGGCCGTCAGGCTTGCTTCTTGCCGCCCACTCCCTTGAGGATAGGACGGCCCTATAAAGCATTCTAGCACCTATCATGCAAACCGCTAAGTCTATCTTCTTCGGGGACTTCGGGGATTCCTTCTTCACGGAGAACCGCCCCTTGAACTCGTTCACACGACAGTTCGACACGTGCTCGCCCAGGTCGGCGGACCCGTCGTGTGTGAACGCCTGCTTCTGTATCTCGTCATACGCCGTCTCTGCGGCCTCGGCGAACTGGTAGGCGTGCGACCGCATGTCCCATGCGATCAGTGACGCGGACATTCCCTGCCCCCTCACGGCCGGCAGGATCAGGTCGTCCCCGAGGTCCTCGGGCCACGTGGTTCGTGTGAAAGCCTCCCATTCGCGGACGTCTGCCCAGAAAGCGACTACCTCGTAGTCGCCGAACGCTTTCCTGACGGCCGCGTCGACCTTCGACACGTTCACCAGGCCGGATGATTTCTCGGGCGCCCAGTGGCCGATCTTGAAGATGTGCCCGTCGGACATGCAGCAGCCGACTAGGGCGGTATGGTCGTTCGAGCGGGAGCCGTCGAAGAACATGACGATCTCTTCACCGGGCTCGTCACCGTCCCGTTTCCTGACGGCACGGTCTGGGCTGCGCAGGAGGGTCCACTCTTCCAAGGGGACCCAGGCGTTGTCGGCGGCGTTCGGCCTGTTCAGGAAGAACCTGATCGACCTCGACTCAGTGTACCGGGGTGACCAGATCAGGGCCTTAGTGGCTTCCAGGTCCACCCACGGGCACCCCTCGTAGACGAACTCCAGGGCCTGTTGTAGTGGCACCTGGTGCTCGGGGGGGTCATCTACCAGGGCGGCGTTCGGGGGGGCTATGCGGGCGTCGTAGAGGATCTTCTTCTTGTTCCTGGACAGTCCCTCCTCCTGGGCGACCCAGTCCTCGAACGTGGCCTCCGCGGCGGAGGACTCCCCGGGCACCCACGCGTTGCAGGTGTGGATGGTCCGCGCCCCGGTCTTGGCGGCGTTCTGCTCAATCGTGCTCATGAGTTCGGGGCCGCCGTTGGAGGGCACCCAGTGCTCCAACTCGTCACATACCGTGAACGATGTCTCTCCTCCCTCTAGGCTTCGGGAGGATGAGGCCTTCTGCTCCAACTGGTCTCCGGCCTCACTGTCAAGGAAGGTCTTCCCGACGGTCAGGCCGTGCTTCAGGGCGAGAGGGGAGCCTTTGGCGGCGAACGCTCTCACCATGCGCATGGTGTTCTTCGTCTGCTGCTCTGACGTGGCGATGACCTGGATCCAGGCCATCGGCATCGTCTTGCCTTCCACGCCGAGGGGGGAGGAGTCGTCCCACCGGTCGAACCTACAGGGACCCAACATCTCGAACATTGACAATGCGGCGGCGAACGGGCTGTTATGGGTCGGTTTGAGCGTCTCGCCGGTGAGGTATGTGCCGTCGCCCTCCACGCTGATGCACCGCGCAGGCTGAGGGGCGGCCGGGGTAATTGCCCTGATAGTGATCGGCTGCGGCTTCCGCTTCTGTTCCTTGACGCGCTCGGCCTTGCGGGGGAGCGTGAAGAGCCGCTGGTGCTTGTAGGGTTTGAAGGTGAGCCGGTACCGTTTGCCGGCGACGCGGCCGTTGAGTGTCGCGTCCGACTCGCGGACGTTCACCCTGACGCCGAGAGTGCGGAGCAGGTGCGCGAACTGGGAGGCCATCTCCTTGCGTACGGTGCACCACTCGGCAGACCCGTTCTTGGCCACGTACCCGTCGGAGTCCAGGAGTCCCTGTACGAGGGCGCGCCGCTGCTCGGCGGAGGCGTACAGGTAGGCGTCCGGGATGTGCTTGCGGCCGAGGATACGGGCCGCACCCAGGTCGGCCGTCCCTCCGTACAGGCGCCCTCCCCGCTGCTCGGTCCCGAACCGGATCCTGCTGGCGCCGGAACCCGTGGGCGCGGCGCTGGTGAGGTAGCCGGCCCGGTGAAGCGCCCCCGCCACGTGGGCCTCGTCCTGCGCCGCGCAGGTGATGCGGCCGCTGTCCGCGTCTCCGTCTCCGAGCCAGTAGCCCAGGACGTACGGGTCCATGGGGAGGTCGCGCTCCGGCATCTCAAGTACCGGCTGCGGTGGCAGGGCGTACTTGGTGACGTCAGGTCGCGTGCACTTCGAGGACGGCGAGAGAGGCCGCTTGAGCATGAGGCCGCTGTCCAGCATGTCCACCACAGACTTGGTGACGCGCCTGCGCCTGGGGTCGCCGACGAACTCGTCCACGACGAACAGGTGGCCGCCGGAGAACGTCTCAACGATCCCGTCAGAGAAGTGGACGTCCCACATGTCGTAGTCGTCGCGGATCTCGTGGAGCCTCGTGATGGTGACGGGGGCGCCGGAGGCGGAGTAGACGGTGTCGCCGACCTTGACGGTGCCGTATGTCTTCCAGCCGGCACCGGTCAGGATGGGTTGGTCTAAGCCGCAGGCTTTGCCGCTTCCCTTGCCCAGGCGCCTGACCGCCCAGTTGTACACCCATGACCCGTCGGGGTTCAGGGCGTACATGTGCATCAGGAACTCGATCTGCTGCGGCGTGGGCGTGAACGCCTCACCGGCGTGGGGCCCGTTGGGCTGCTTCAGGTTGTCGATCATCCAGGCGGCCGCCACTAGCCCTAGGGTCTTCTCGGGGAGTTCCCTGGGCATCGTGATGAGGCGCTCACGCGGTGGCGCGTCCCACATGGGATCGATGGCGGTGTGCTCCAATGCTGCCATCTCTCTTTCTGTGTCAGTCGCCGGAGGCCCGCTTGCGGAGGAAGTCTCTCATCGCGACGATTCCGGCGGACTCCTCTGGTTCTGCGGCCGTGTCCCGGTCGATCTCGATACGGGCCCGGCGCCGGTCTCCTTCGGTGAGGAGGAGCCCGGAGAGGAGGTTGTTCAGGGCGGCCCTCATCATCGCTGACCGCTGTCTGGCGTTCTTGTAGGCGCTGAGTTCGTCGCAGGCGTCGTAGAGGAGGAGCCAGTCGGAGGGCTCGTAGTAGATCGTGTACTTTGAGTCCTTCACGGCCTGCCAGAGCGACTTGGCTATCTGGTGCCACTCGGGGTCGGCGGAGGGCGGCTTGACGACACCGTCCTTGACGCGGACCTTCTTGACGCCGTTCTTGATCTTGTTTGCCTGGGTTCGCCTGTCGCCCAGGCCGCTTCGCTTCGGGAGCGGCCCCCTTGATCCCATAGTCTTCTCCTTATGGCGCGTCGTGCACCTATAGCATACCTGGGTGCTTGCCTTTTGGTCTATGTTCTCGTTTTGGTTTCGTCCACCCGTTGGCTCGGCGGGCGGCGTGGGACTGGCCGGCCGTCCTCTGCATGTGGTGCAGTTGACACAGTAGACGCAGGTTCCACAACTCGTGGGGGCCTTTAGGGTCAATGTGGTCGACCTGGTTCCCGGGTGCCCCACAGAACACGCACCTTCCGCGGTCGCGGCGGATGACGGCCTCACGGATCCGCCCCCAGTTAGAGGGGAGTTCCTGTCTGCGTCTTGACTTCTTCGCCCACACGATGCTAGCCTAGTTCCCGTAACGGCCCCCGGGCGGAGGCTTTCCTTCCTTTCACTCCGCCCGGGGGTTTTACCGTGCTCAGTAGACGCCCCGGCCGACGAACCGGAGGACCCGCGCCCGCCTAGCCCACAGAACCTCATGCGAGTAGACGGCCAGGTCATCCAGGTCCACGGCCACTTCCGCGACAACGTCGTCAGCCGACTCGACGAGCGCGAACGCGTGAGCAAGGGTGCCGTGCAGGTACAGGCCATGCCCCTCGACCGCACCGGGATCCCACTTGTCGCACTCGACGGTCTTGCCGGCCTTCCACAGTGTGGGCTTCTCGTAGTCGCGGCCGCTCACACAGTCGGCCGGGAGAGTCTTGTACAGCCTCACCGTGCCGCCGCTCACGTCAGCACCCAGCCTGTACAAGGCCTCACGGGGGTCCTTAAGCGACTCCTCGTGCAGGATGGTGCCGGCAGACGCCACGGCCGTGGGGCCGGCGATGACCTGCGAGTACCCGGACCCCTGCACGGCGGCAGGACCGGTGGCCTGCACGGTGGCGTGCATGGTCGCGTAGACGAGGGCCCGTTCCGAGGCGGCCACGTGGGTGTAGTCGGCGGCGTACACGACCGCCTGACCGTACGCGCGGACGGTAGACCTGTAGGTGGCGTACACGGTTGACTGGTCATATGCGGCCATAGTGGAGGTCGCGCACGCCACCCCGGTAGCACGGTCGTACAGGCTGGCGGAGGCCGCCCCCTGGGTCTCGACGAACGCGCACTGGCGTGCGGTCACCGCCTCGGACGCGTGCGAGATGACGTGAGAGTGCTCGTAGGCGAGGGTCTCCACGTCGCCGGAGACCATCACCTCGGCGTCCCCGTACACTTCGAGGGTCATGGCGGGGCCCCGGTGGTACACATTCCAGCGTCCGCCGGTGATGACGAGAGGGCCGGCTGCGGGACGGGAGAGTTCAAAGTCCCCGTCGACACTGTGTGCTACAGGCTCCCGCTCGCCGTCCAACGCGCGCAGGAGGGCCTCTCCGGCGTCGGTGACACGGTACCTGCCTGGGGAGCCGCCTGCTGGGCGGGCGAGGATCTCAATGAGGCCGGCCCGGGCCAGGGCCTGGAGCCTGCGGTTGACGGTGCTGGCATGCGCCTTGGCGTGGGCGGCGAGGCGGGGGCCCGTCGAGCGGACGACCCGGTCGCGGTCCGAGTTCCACCACAGGTCTGCCAGGAGGTCGAGCGTGCCGGGAGAAAGGTTCGGGTACCCCATGGTCAGTCGTCCTCCTCGTAGCGTCCGGTGAGCCAGCCGTCAATGAGGTCCTCCTGGCCGGCTGTGGTGATGTGGGGCGTGGTCTTCTCCTGGTCGCCGCGGCTGGTGGAGACGACCAGGACGGTGGAGCGCACGTACCCCTGCTCGAGGGCCCACTTGGTGGGGGAGTTCCAGAGGCGCCCCTGGTTGGCGCAGAGCCACCCGTGGTTGCGGAGCCACTTGAAGAGTGTCACCTGGCTGATGGGGTAGCCGCCCTGGGTGATGAGGTCGGCGACCTGCTTGACGAGGAGGTCCCCGTCACTGCTTGCGATGGTGCGGCCGAACCTGGTGTGGGGTGCGTCGGCCTCGATCTGGGCCTCGGCGGCCTGACGCCTAGCCCGCTCCTCCTTCAACGAGGTGGCGAGCCGGATGATGAAGTCAGGGTCAGTCAGGGCCCGTTCGGCGGCCTCAGGGGTCAGGTAGCCGCCCCGCTTCCGGATACTGGGGACAACCTCATGGGTGAGCCAGGCACGGAAGGCGCGCGCCTCCGGCTTGCGCGACAGGAGTACCACGTCGTACATGCCGGACTCGTTAACAGTCGTCATGCACACAGAACGGCCGAGCGAATCGGTGGCGTCGGTAGTGCCGACGTCATCTCTATCCAGGCGCGCGGCAGTATCCCGCGGGTTCCTGATCTCCAGCACGCGACAGAGGTCGGCGAGGATGAACCAGGGCTCACCGTCGGCGCCTACGACGACGCGGACCTGATGGCCGTCGTAGGCGAACGGGGCGATAGTGGATTCCATGTCTGCTGCTCCTTTCGTGGCGGTCACTTGTGCTCATCCTCCGCGAGGGTGGGGCGGGCGAGGCCGAGACGCTTGAACTCGGTGGCGGGGATACGACGGAGGTGCCCGATCTTCGCGGACCGGACACGGCCGTCACGGATCCAGTTGTAGACGGTGTTCGGGCACACGCCGACCGCGTCGGCGAACTGTGCGACAGTCAGGTTCTCGGTGCTGTAGGTCTTCTTGGCGTCCATGTGGGCTAGTCCTTTCATGCGTGTGGGTGCGTGCCCGGGAAGCCCCCGAACACGCACCCAACTATTCCACAACACCCCCAAGGAGTCAAGCAGAAGTCAGCCCTCGAACGCCATACTGTCCCTCGCCCGCGACAGCCGGCACGACCCGGTCGGCCCCTGACGGTTCTTCGCCACAGCCACGTTCAGACGCGACTTGTCCTGGACGCCGTCCCCCACCTCCGGGCACGACAGAAGCATCACAACGTTCGCGTCCTGCTCCAGGGCCCCCGACTCACGCAGATGAGCCATCGTCGGGCCACCACCCTCCTCAGCCATCCTGTTCAACTGGGACAGGGCCACCACCGGGCACCCCAGGTCACCGGCCATGATCTTTAGCTGGCGGCTGAAATCAGCCACGATCTCATGCCTGGGGCGACGGTCACCCCTCGGCGAAGACATCAACTGAAGATAGTCCACCACGACCATGCCCAGGCTCCCGTACTGCTGCCTGACAGTCCTGGCATGAGCCCGGACATCATCGATACCCACACTGGACCGGTCGTCCACGCTCAGCGGGAGCCCCGCCACCTCTCGGGCGATCCTCCCGGCGTGCTCGCGCTGCGCCGGGGTCAGGTCACCGGCAATCACCTCACGGTACGGGGCCCTGGCGCGCGTAGACACCAGGCGGGCCATCACCTCCTGACGGCTCATCTCCAGGGACGAGATCGCGACCGGCGAGGTCGCAGCAACACCCAAGGCCGCCTGGAGCGCGAACGCCGACTTGAATCCGCCAGGGCGGGCGCCGACGATGTACAGGCCCCCGGGCCGCCACCCGTCGATGATCTGGTTCAAGTCAGACCACGGCGTCGGAACATACCCGTCCTCGCCGTCAAGCCAGGACGTGAACGCCTCCTCCAGGACGCTGCCGCGGGCGCCGACCGGGGCGTACTGGCCGTCGACGTCAGCCCACAGCCTCTGGATGTCGCCGAGGATGTTCATGGGGGAGTCGTTCGCCTCAAGCAACTGACCCGACCGGGCGTGAGCGGCGTGCATCATCCTGAGGCTGTAGGCGTCCTCAAGGGCCTGCACGTACGTGTCGGCCACCACGTCTGCGGCGGCGGGCGCCCAGTGGATCAGGTCCAGGATGTAGTCGTCGTCAATGTTCGCCCGCTCCAGGGCCGGGATGCGCTCCCGGTTCGCGGCGAGAGTCACTGCGTCAGGGCGGCCACCCTCCTGCTGGAGAGTCTCGCACAGGCGCCACAGGGCGGCGTGCCGGGGGTCGGCGAACATGTAGTCCCGCACCCGGTCGCGGACGACGTAGTCGACGGCGTCGGAGGCGAGGAGCCTCATCCCAAGGATCGACTGCTCAACGTTATCTACAGCACTCATTTGTGTCTTCCTTTCCTGTAGTTCCACAAACTATAGCAGGCCCGAGGGGTCCTGGCCACCCTCACCCCATAGCGGCCCCTGCGACGCCAACAGGGCCTGCTCCCGGAACTCCTCGGCAGACCCCATTGCGGAGTACCGGGCGGAACGGGCCGCACGCTCCCCCTCGGCGATACCCCACTCGTCATCGCCGGCAGCCGCGGGCTCATCCGGTGACGCCTCAGGCTCCGGGGCAGGAGGAGCCAGGTGCGGCTCCCAAGGCTGGGCACAGGCCTCCGTGTAGGCCTCAGACGGCGTGCCGACAGGCGCGACAGGCCAGGATGCGCCACCCTCCTCGCAGGCCCCAGGATCGGCCTCAGGAGCCTCCTCAGGGGCGTCCACGGGCTCCGCCTCCTCGGCCTCCTCGGCCTCCACGCCCCCCTCGGCCCCCGCGGCCTGGGCGTGCCGGGCGAACGCCTCACGATCCTCCGGCACAGCACGGAACGGCTCACGCAGCCCGAGCAGCCCGATCAGGGCCGGCCACCGGGCGGGCACACCATCCGGGGCCTCAAAGGACCGGACAGGCATCATCCTGCGGAGACGCCGGATCGCACCCTCGTCCCCCGCAGCCGCCCGCGCATACTCCGAGTACCGCTCCTCGAACGACTCCTCCGGCACGTCCGCGCCGGCAGCAGCCCCCCAGTCCTCAGTCAGAGGCGCCCCCTGGGCCGGCTGCGGCGCCTCCGGGCGGGGAGGGTGCTTCTCCCACTCCCCCTCAGTCAGGAACGCCTCAGCAGACTTCGCGTACCCCTTCTCGGTCTCGAAGCCGCGTCGACCGTGCCGCAGGTCCTTCACGTACTGCTCGGCATGGTCGGCGGCCAGCGACGCGCGGGCGTCGATCGCCTCCGGAGACCTGCCGTCCTGCTGCACGAACCGCATCCACGCCTGGACGCTGAACCGGTTGAGGTCCTTGCCCAGCGCCTTGAACGCCTCCGCATACCGGCGCCATTCCGGGTGAGACGGGAAGCCCTTAGAGGACGCGGACACAGGCTCAGGGGCAGGGGCAGGCTCAGGGGCAGGCTCAGGCTCAGGGGCAGGCTCAGGGGCAGAAAGAAGCCCTTCCCCACCCTCACGCGGGCAGTCGAACACGATCCTGTAGCGGCTGGCATACTGCCGCTTCCCAGACCTCCGCTGCTGGACGCGCACCGCACCGATGTCCGCCAGCGCCCGCAAAGCGTTGCCAACAGTGCGCGTACTAACGCCGACTCGGGCGGCCAGCGTCGCCCTCCGGACCACACAGTCGCCCTCCCGGCCGCTCACAAAACCCTGGAGGCCAGCGTAGACAACCTTCGCCGTCGCAGGGATGCCCGCCTCCAGAACCCAGGCCGGGATCATCGAGAAGGGCGTCCCCTTGACGCAGAACTCTTCCTGCTCTACAATATCTTCCATGTTCTGATCCTTCCTGGGATCTCACCGACGGGTCCACCGCCGTGGCCCGCCCGCCTCCGCCCGGTCCTTCCGCCGGGCGGAGGCATTTTTCTTGTCCTACCTAGAGCCCCCACCAAAGCCGCTACGCCCAGCGGAGGGCCACTCTCCCCACTCCGGGGGCAGCCGCTCCCCCCACGCCGTCAAGACGCAGATCGCGCTATCCAAGATGGAGAACACGTGGGGCGCCACATAGATGGTGGCCGGTGTCGGGCCGCGACGCGACTCCCGGCGGATGATGCCACGCCGCGTCAAGCGACGTACGCTCTTGTACGCCTCAGCCGGGCGAACCCCGGCAGCGCGCGCAATCTCACTGAGAGACATCTTGAACATCATCTCGCCCGTGTCGGACGCCTGCGGGCATCCAGACCTGCCTCCCAGGTCATGGGCTCGCACGAGGATGACGCGCAGGATCCTCCACTCATTGTCGGATGGCATGACGGTTGCGGACCTCATGGTCGCTCCTTTCTGTCCCAGACAGGTTACCACGAAGGAGCCCCCCTGTCCAGCGGACACTGAACCTCCTGTCCTTCCCAAGACCCCCTGCAAACCCTGCCGTCAGCGCTGGGTGCAAACCCTGCCGTCAGCGCTGGGTGCAACGGATGCTCTCACTTAATAAGAACCACTTCAAGACCAAGAACCTCTCTAAGACCAAGAACCTCTTCCCCCCCCTGCCCCCCCCCGTACAGGCAGCCGCCGCGTCGAAGCCGCCCGCGCCCCCTCGGACGCCGTTCGCCCCCTGGGAGCCGGAACACCTACCCCCCCCCCCAGCCCCCGCCCCTCAAGGGGCGGGGGAGGCGCGGGGGACCTCGAAAACAATGAACGATCAACCAAGACAAGCAAGAGAACCCGGCCCCCACACAGCACCCCACCCACACAGACGAGACGTCCGACAACGAGGAAAAGGCTTGGGAGGAAAGCGAGACCCCGGGCCAGCCCGAACGTGACGGCCGGCCCGGGGCGGGGAGCCCGCTTCTCTCTCCTTGCTCCTCGTAAGTTGACGTACAGGCTTGGTTCTGCTGGTTCCTGGCCTTCTAGCTCCTTCCGGGGAGGTTCGTCGGGAACACTTCGTGTTCCCTCCTCACCTCCCTACACTCGCGCCGCCGCGAAAACACCCCCTCAGGCTTGCTGTAAGGCCCCCAGGACGGCCGAGCACCCCCGCCCCGGTACCCGAGCCCAGGACGCCCCCGAAAAGCCCCCAGAATGGCTCCTGTGCGATCAGGGTGGGCGGCCGCGACAGGCCCCCCGCCGTCGTCCTCCTCGACGACCCCGCACCCACCTACAGCAAGAGCCCGCCAGGCGCCTTGACGCACCCGGCGGGCCCTCGCAGCCAGCGAGTCACGAAAGAGGGTTCGCGAACAGAACCGCCTCCCGCCCCCGGCCACCCCTAGGACGGACACGCATGTACCCATACGACTCCAGCCCCCGCACAGCCGCCAAGACGGTGTGGGTAGACATGCACAGGTCCCTCGACATGCGCCGCACGGACAGCGGAACCCAGTCGTCGCCACCCCCGACACGCCACAGGTGCGCATACACAACCTTCCAGGCAGGAGTGAGACGCTTGTCACCAAGAAACTTCTCAGGAAGACGACCAACAGACATGATGATGCTCCAATCACAAGGATCCAGGACGTTCGACCCATTGCCGAACCCCACCAGATAATGCTACAGTAGAGACCGTCAACCACACAAGAAAGGAACCACACCATGACCACCCGCCGACACACCTACTACCGCCTCGACGGCACCATCACCCGCCGCACCACCACCCGCGTCGCAGGACGCACCTACACCATCAGCGAACGAGTCAACCCCGAAGACACCCTCCTCAACCGCATCGCCCGAGCCCTCGCCCCCAAGCCCGCCACACCCAAGCCGAGGCGGCCGCTCCCCCCACCCCGCTACACCCCCGCACCCGGCACACAACGCTACGTCGACGCCGCCGAACACCCCCAACCCGCCTGGCAGCCCGACACAATGCCCCCCGCCCCCTGGGCACACCAGAACCAGCCGCCACTCCCCCCCACCTACCCGCCAGCACGCCACTGAAAGCAGCACCACCATGACCACCATCAGCATCGAAGGCATCGACGGCGCCGGCAAGACCACCACCGCCAGACGACTCGCCGCACACCACCACGCGGCACTCGTCCACCTGCCCCACAGGCCCCTCGCCATCGCCCGACACGAAGGCTCACCCGCCGCACTAGCGCTCGCCTACGCCGCCGACATGGCCTGGGCCTGGAACAACCTCATCACCCCCCGGCACAAGCGCGGCCGCACCGTCATCCTCGACCGCGGACCCCTCTCCACCCTCGCCTACCAGGGCCCCGCCATCGGAGACCAGAACGCAGTCCTCCTCGCCAGCCTCGCCACCGGCGGCACGTGGCCGGACCTCACCATCCTCCTCGACGTCACACCCGACGAAGCCACCCTCCGGCAGGCCCTCCGAGGCCACGTCGAGGACGACTACAGCCGCCTCCAGCAACTCCGCACCGCCTACCACGAGCGCAAGAACCTTGTAGGTACGACCGTCGTCACCGTTGACGGTAGCGGGCCTCTCGTTGAGGTCGAGAAGCGCGTCGTTGCAGCGATTCATGCGTCCGGGCTGTCTCTGTGACCCCCAGGAACGTACCTACATATCCTGCAAGATTCTTGCAGCGCTTGCAATCGGCTTGCCAACGGACGCGTACACAGAGCGCCT
>ERZ772772.154-NODE-154-length-41830-cov-15.568642_pt1 | contig 41830 bp, 51 predicted proteins | sample MGYA00511484_ERZ772772 | MGnify/ENA primary metagenome ERZ772772 (study PRJEB29015, sample SAMEA2737913) | human oral metagenome | biome: human oral; feature: human-associated habitat; material: dental | place: China | collected 2088 ... | reverse complement strand
AATCCACGATACTATTAATCAGTTGGGGCATAAGCCCTCCAGGAAATGGCTCAGTAAAGAGCGTAGATTTATTGAATCAATCAATCGTAAAGATGGCATTAATTGGGGTGTGTTCACAAAGAAGGATTTGGAGGCTATCGGAGGGGCAGACTTGGTCGTGGCAGAAGTTACCGATGAAAATATAGCCATTGGTTATCAAATAGCAGTTGCTGTACAGCAGAAGAAACCAGTCCTTATGCTATCTCGCCATGACATATCGTCTGTCAGCCTCTCTAGCAGCGTCAACTCTGACTTTGACCAATTTGTTACTATTAAGAGGTACGACCTAAACACTGTTAGCGGGATACTAAAAGGTTTTTTTGAGAAAAATGATATAAAAAAACAGGATATGCGCTTTAATTTCTTTATAAACTCAGAAATTTATAATTATTTAAAGCACGAGGCATATATTACAGGTAAAAATAAATCTGAAATTTTACGAGAACTGGTACTTAAGGAAATAAGAAAATAACGGATTAAAAGCAAAGGTTTTATTTGTAATATCGAACCTGTGGTGTGAGTATAGAGTGGTCTTTATGTTGTAGCGAAAAGTAATCGCCAGTGTCGCCAAAGCGACACGTCCCCATCCAGAAAACACCCTTTTCAACTAAAAAATAAAAGATCGGCGGGGGAAATTTCAAAAAGATAATTCAAAGGGTTTTTCTGGTGGGATGATCAGGCGTTGGGGCTGAGCCTGCACGGCCCAGTATTTACGCTCGAAATAGGTTCGAGTTAGAGTAAATTACCACCAAAATGGAGCCTTCCGAAACCTGGTTGCTCAAACAGGGCGGCTTTTTTCTGGTTGTAAAAAGTATCTGCACCAAGTGTATAATAACATTAATTGGTAGCACATTTCTACTAATACAACCGCCGTTAACGCCAACTAGCTAACATGTTCATGCTATAATAAATAAGTTGTTATTTAATCTATAAAGGGCATCATGGATTTATATTCATACACAAACACGTCGCCATATCAGCCACAGGACATCGAAGACGCCTCCGAATTTTATGACGTAATTGAGCGTAGCAGCCTAACGCATCAACTGTCTAAGTCACGGCCGTACGTTTACTGGACAATGGAAATTTATGACAAAGCCAACGGTATCAAAGGCGGTGGCGGCCTGGGCGTATTGGCGGCAGATACTCGACGGGTGGCCGAAAAGTTAGAGGTACCATTTGTGGTAGTGACACCGTTTTACCGCAGTGAGTCGCACCAAAAAATTACCAACCTCGCACAAACTGAATACGTTGAGAAGGTCTCGCCCCAGGAGTATGGCTTTCATTATATTGATGAGGTTTCGGTTAGCTCCGCCGGCTTTCCCGATGCTAGCCTCAGCGTCTTTCGCAAGACGCTCGGCTCAACGCAGTTCGTCACCATCTCAGAGCCAAACTTTGGGCAGTTGTATGAAGGCGAAGGCTCGGGTGATCACCGGCTGTACCAGGAGGTAGCCCTTGGGTTTGGCGGCTATAAGGCCCTAAAGCTGCTCGGCATCAAGCCAGCCGTCATCCAACTCAACGAAACCGCAACCATTTTTGCGGCACTGGCTCGACTGGATGAACTATGTGCCAATGGCATGAACCTATATGAAGCAATCGTTTACGTCCGCAAACACACGCTCTACACCAACCACACCCTACTCCAGGCGGCTGAACCAGAATTCCACCGCTCGCAATTTGAAAAATTGGTACTGCCAAACCTCAAAAGCAACGCCGTGCGCTGCTGGCTGATGGAGCAATTTCAGGATGACCGCTTGCGGCCAAACTTGCTAGCAATTGAGCTGACTGAAGCCAAAAATGGCGTCAGTAAACTGCACGCCCGCGTGGCGAATTTCCGCGACCGCAACAATGACAAGGTCAAATTCCACGCCATTACCAACGGCATTGACCTGGAAACATGGGTGCTGCCGGAGATCCTGCAGACTTATCGTGAGCATACCATCCTTGATAAATTTGGCTTGCCAACAGAGCAGTGTCAAGAGGCAATCGCCACGCTACCCGCTAGCACCATTCGCTCGCTCAAGCGTACTGGTCGGCTGGAATTAAATCGAATTCTCGCAAGGCGCAAGGATCAATACAATAACCCAGTTCACCTGCCCGAAGACGCGCTGGTGTTTGACTTCAAGCGGCGATTCGCCAATTACAAGCGGCCGCATCTACCATTTGAGCGTCCGGAAGTGCTCAAGCAGATTTTGCTCGATAGCAACGCTCACTACATTCTTGCCGGTAAGGTTCATCAGGGCGATCATGATATGTATCAGCAGCTCCTGACCATCCTCAAACTCGTCGATAGCGACCCTGTCCTGCGTGAGCGTGTCCACTACATTCAAGATTACGACGAGGCCCTGGGGCGAGCGCTGGCGATTGGCTCAGACATTGCCATTAACGTGCCGATCATTGGCCTCGAAGCCTGCGGCACATCATGGGAAAAAGACATTGCCAATCTCAAACTACTCATCTCTACCAGCGACGGCGGCGTTGCCGACATTAAACCAATTGCCTGCCTCGAGGTAAGCGGCGTGAGCTCAGAGGACGAGACCACCTCGCTCTACGCTAATATGCGGCGGGCGGCACAAATTATTGCCAGCGATGAGCTACTGATGCAGTACATTCATCGCCAGCTCATAGCCTATCTACCGATCATATCGGGTGCACGGATGCTCAAAGATTATCTCAAGTTTCTATTTCCCGCCCGTCATACAACCAAATAGAGCCAATAGCAGAACACTCTGTAACTACTCGGTAATAACTTCAATTTCTGCACCCAGTGAATTGAGCCGCTGCGCTAGTTCCTCGTAGCCGCGATTGATTGAATACACATCGCGCAAGATTGACACGCCCGGTGCCGCTAACATAGCGAGCAGTACCACAACCGACGGCCGCAGCGCTGGCGGTGCCACGACATCAGCGGGCTTCCACCTGGTTGGACCGGTGATATACACCCGGTGCGGATCAACCAGTTCAATCTGCGCATTCAATTTACTCAGCTCGGTGAAATAAATCGCTCGGTTCTCGTAACTCCAGTCGTGCACCAATGTCCGGCCTTTAGCGACGGTCGCAATTAGTCCTAGAAACGGCAGATTGTCCATATTAATCCCCGGAAACGGCAGCGCGTGAATCTTGTCTTTTGGTGCAATCAACTTGGAGTGTTTCAGCGTGATATCCACCAGGCGAGTACGACCGTTGTTGGCTGCGTATTCCTCACTTAACTCATATTGCAAACCCATTTCCGCCAGCGTTGCCAGCTCAATTTCCAGAAACTCAATTGGCGCCCGGCGCACCGTGATTTCTGAATCAGTCACCACGGCCGCCGCGATAAAGCTCATCGCCTCGATCGGGTCTTCAGACGGGTAATAATCAACTGCTGTATTGATGTGCGACCGGCCCGTGATTTTCAACGTCGTTGTACCAATCCCTTCAATGGTCACGCCTAATTTCTGCAAGAAGAAACATACATCCTGCACCATATAGTTCGGGCTGGCGTTGCGGATGATGGTGGTGTCTGGTGACAGCGCCGCCGCCATGATAACGTTTTCCGTCACCGTGTCGCCGCGTTCAGTCAACAAAATTATCCGATCGCCCGTTGTCGGCTCGACGCGCGCATGATAGTACCCACCCTCGGCCGCTACCTGCATCCCAAAATGCTTCAGGCCCGACAGGTGTGGCTCCACCGTACGCTTACCGAGGTTGCAGCCACCGGCAAACGGCAACCGAAAATCATGATATTGATGAAGTAGCGGGCCAAGGAACATCAGTACTGTGCGCGTGCGTTTAGCGGCAGCGATATCCATATCCTCCAGCCTCAGCCGCGCCGGTGGTATAATTTCTAGGTCGTTCTTTCGCAGCCAGCGGGTTTTAACGCCAATCGAGTTGAGTACCTCAATGATCCGATTAACCTCCTCGATGTGTGCTACATGGTGCAGCGTCGTTTTTCCCCTGTTGAGCAAGCTGGCACAGAGCAGCCCCACGGCCGCATTCTTGCTCGTTTTGACCGATATATCACCAGAAAGTTTTTTACCACCATGCACCCGAAAATTCATCTTGCCTGAGTGATTGAGCGTAACAATATTACAGTTGAGCACATCGCTAATCCTCATTAGCATCTCGACACTGATATTTTGACCGCCGTTCTCGATACGGTTGATGGCACTTTGTGATGTACCAATAGCCTCGGCTAGTTGCGTCTGCGTGAGGCCTTTGCGATTACGATTTTCATTGATAATAATGCCAATTTTTTGGAGATAGTCATTCATGCTCATAATGCACAATATATCACACATGATATATGATGTAAAGTGCTATAATAGAGGAAAAGGAGGGAGTGTTATGCAAGATACACAGGTCGCCGATTTGATTGCGGCAGAAATAAAACGGCAGCAGCTGGGGATTGAAATGATACCGAGTGAAAATTACGTCTCGCCAGACGTACTCAAAGCGCTAGGCAGCGTTTTTACCAACAAATATTCTGAGGGTTACCCCGAACGACGCTATTACGGCGGACAAGAAAACACCGACCAAATTGAGCAACTGGCGATTGACCGCGCCAAACAACTATTCGGTGCTGATCACGCCAATGTCCAGCCGCACTCTGGCGCCCAGGCCAACGAGGCGGTGTATTATGCGTGGTGCGAGCCAGGCGATACCATTTTGGCGATGGATTTGGCGCACGGCGGACACTTAACGCATGGCGCGCCAGTCACCCGTTCGGCCCGCGAGTATACCTTCATCCGCTACGGTATCAAGGATGTTGAGACTGGTGAAATTGACTATGAAGAAATTCGCCGCTTGGCGCTAAAACATCGGCCAAAGATTATTTTGGCCGGCTTCTCGGCCTATCCGCGCGAGCTGGATTACGCCAAGTTTGCCGAGATTGGCAACGAAGTTGGCGCTATGTTGATGGCAGACATGAGCCACATCGCTGGATTAATCGTCGGCGGCGTGGCTAAAAATCCGTTTGACTACGGCTTTCATGTGATCACCACTACCACACACAAAACCTTACGCGGCCCGCGCGGCGGCTTGATTTTGTCGAGGGGCATAGCCAGCAATCCTTTGAAACGACCAGAAAAAGCCCTGGAAAACTTACCAACGCTAATCGACCGGGCAGTCTTCCCCGGCACTCAAGGCGGCCCGCACATGCACACCATCGCCGCCAAAGCAGTGGCCTTTGGCGAGGCGCTCCGACCAGAGTTCAGAGCATATGCCGAGCAAATTATCAAAAATACAGCTGTTCTGGCAGATGAACTGAAGCGCGGCGGCTTGAAATTAGTAACGGGCGGCACCAGCAACCATCTGGTGCTGGCGGATGTTTATGGCAGCTTCGGCATTGATGGCAAAACCGCTCAGGAACGGCTGGAGGCCAGCGGTATCACCGCCAACGCCAACGCCATCCCTAACGACACCCTGCCACCATTCCGTCCCAGCGGCCTGCGCCTTGGCACACCAGCGGTAACGACACGCGGCATGATGGAAGCGGAAATTAGGCAAATTGCCGAGTGGATTATTACAGCGATAAATACAGAAAATCCAGCAGAATACGCAAACATTACGCGACAAACCACTAGCCTTGCGGCGCGTTTTCCGCTACCATATAACTAATACTAAATAACTTGGGGGGCAAATCAGAAATGATTTCTTCAAACAAAACTAAAGGTTTCACATTGGTTGAGCTCTTGATCGTCATCGTGGTCATCGCTATCTTGGCTGCTATTTCGATTGTGGCGTACAATGGTGTATCCAACAAAGCTCGAGACGGTGAAAGACTAGCCAGTGCACGCGACATCATCAACGCCGCCGCCGTGTACAACTCAGAAAAGGGTCATTGGCCGACAATAGCAGAGCTGGGGTCGTTCAACACCATCAAACTATCCGACCAGATAAAGAGTCGCCTCGGAACCACCGCACCAAGCCCAAGCGACAGGAGTAAGTATAGGTACGAGCTATGCGGAACTGCGCCGGGCTTTACTGGCGCAAAAGTTACCTACTGGAAAGAGGTAATTGATGGACATGAGACTCACGAGAAAATGGTAAGTAGTGGTAGCGGCTGTTAAGAAAATAACATGACACAGAATAAACCCCGGAACTAGCCGGGGTTTATTTATGTCCTTACTATTTTCTAGTATAGGGATATTATGAACACTTACCGCTCGTAAAGTCCTTTACGTGATCTGTGCCGTAGTCAACATCTTTCCAGTACTTAACCCGAACACCAGTCGCCTCGTTCTGATTGGTCGTAGTACCACCATCTTTACAGAATTCATATCCATAATGATTCTTGTCGGTTTCACTTGGAGCGTTAGCATCAGTTGCCGAAATCACAGTACCCGGAACCTTAATGGTGTTAAACGAGCCAACCTCAGAGACAGTTGGCCACTTGTCTTTCTCTGAATTATATGATGCAGCTGCATTGACAAGGTTGCGCGCGTTTGATTGGCGCTCATCGTCACGTGCTTTTTGTGTCACACCATTGTACGCCACAATCGAAATAGCAGCCAAGATAGCGATGACCACGATGACGATCAAGAGCTCAACCAATGTGAAACCTTTAGTTTTGTTTGAAGAAATCATTTCTGATTTGCCCCCTATTTTTAGTTAGTTATTATTGTAACTTGATTGTAGCAAAGCGATTATAAAAGCGCAAGCATTTTACGAATAATTCCCCGATTCGGCCCCTATAGCCTACAAAAACAGGGGTGATGTTTCCCGCCCAGGGCACTTTAGCCTCGAAAACCTGCCCAAATTCACTATGGACACGAGGCGCCGGCAGTGCCGTTTACAGGAACATTGATTGACTTGACGAAGCGCTGACTGGAATATTCGATATTCTGACCCGCAACCGTCTTGGTTACCCCGAGGCTGACTTTAAGTGTACCGTCGTTGATCTTGCAAACATTGAAATTAAGCACCGTACTGGTGTCGATGATCGTTTCGACTGCCCCGTCCAACTGCCAAATACGGTCGGTGGCACTCGGACATGAGCCATCGTACATCGTCTTGCGCTTGAGTTCCGAGCCACTCTGGAAATACTCAGTCGTATAGGTCTTGGCATCAGCAATGGCAACTGCTCCCCACGCCACGCCGCAATCACTTTTTTGGATCAGGCGCCGCGTCGAACTATAGGGGTTCTCGCTGGTAGCGAGACTATGTATACGCACATACGAGGACGTTGTTCCTTCAAGCGTGGTACTGAGCCGCACGTCCGCCTCAATTCGATCAAGTGCCGTTAGCACATCACTCTGTAGTTGTGACTTGGCACTGGTGACCATTGATGAGCCGGTGAGATTGATGATTAGGCCAATAATACCCGCCAGCACCAAAATAATGACTGGCGCAATCGCCAAGATCTCGATCAGCGTAAAGCCCTGGCTGTGCTGCCACCGATTAGAATTAGCCCGAAATGTACGTCGCATGCACCACCTCCTGCGCTGGCGTTCCATAAGTAATAATTACCGCAACACGAATGACCGCGATGCTGTTTGGCACTTTACAATATTCGACTCGAGCACGTACTGGATCCGGCAATGTTGGCGTGGTCGGTGGTGTCACGTGTTCAGTCTTGACCGCACCGCTGCCACAAACCTCAGATACTGTTTTATACAAGCCACGTTCACGTAGGATGCCGTAGCCGAGATTGGCAGCTTCTGAGGTGCGGCGAGCCTCGGTATTACGTGCCAATACCGCCCCGTACAACTGGTAGCCACTCATTAAAAAGATCCCGGCAATAATCAAGGTGATCATCAATTCAATGACGGTAAAGCCGTTTTTATAGCCCTTATGCCTTAGAGACGTTTGCTGTTGAGTACTTGCCATTTACCCGGCTCCTTCGTTTCTAAATGATAAAAAATCGTATAGCGCCGACAGGCTGCGCCCGCCTCATCACATACACCATCCTTAGCGCCGGCAACGTAAATGTACGCACCATTTGGATAGTTAGTGATCTTGGTGTTTTCGTAATCATCTTTTTTGGCAAGCAGTTGACTAATGTTAGTTATTGGATTGACACCGAATGTACCGTTAATCGCTGAAATGAGGCGTTCTCGATCCAGCGGGCCAGTCTTGGCGGCACCACCCAGTTCGTCAAACGCCGTTGCAAACTGCGCCGCACTCATCTTGCCAGCGCCGCTAGCCCCGGAAACGTACGCCGGATAGCCGCCAGCGGGCTTGATGACGTTACCGGCACTGTCGCGAATTTCCCGTGGATAGACGCTCTCGAGGTAGTTCTGCAAGGCTAGCACATCGGCCTCACGCTCCTTATCGCGTGCCGCCGCCTGATAATTACGAAAACTTAATGTCGCGAGCACCAGTAAAATCGCCATGACGGCAATAGCAATGATCAGCTCGACTAGCGTAAACCCCCGTCCCTTCATACCCCCATCATACTCGGAAATATGCATAAGCGCAAGCGTTTTGGCGCTCAAATTTCCAACGGTTCTTGCTGGATCTGGATGTGGAACTTATCGTACACTGCCTGGATAATGGCGTCACGTGCCGCCGCCAGATCGTGGTAGCCAGTCGCCGACTCATTGATCAACACCAATGCATTCTTGTCATGTACCCGCATACCGTGAAGCAGCGCCCCCTTGAGCCCAGCTTGCTCAATCAGCCAGCCCGTCGGCACTTTGTGTCGGCCATCCGGCATATCATAGACTGGAACATCTGGATACTGTTCACGAAGTTCACTTAGCTGCCATGACTCGATCAGCGCATTCTTGAAGAATGAGCCCGCGTTAGGCCGCTCGGTCGGATCGGGTAACTTATCAAACCGAATCGCCATAACCGCGTCACGGATCACCTGCGGCGTAAAGGTCGTGATGTTCATGTCAGTTAGATACCGCTGCAGCCCGGCGTAAAATGGCGGTTTTGGCGCTGCGTGATGGAGCTTGATGGTAATCGAGAGAATACAGTAGCGACCGCTCGCCTCGCCGCGAAAAATACTATGCCGATATGAAAACTCGCACTCCGCCGCACTCAGGGTTACTACCCGGTCAGTCAGCGAATCGTACGCCTCTAGTTCAGTCAACACATCAGCAACTTCCTGACCATACGCACCGACATTTTGCACCGGCGCGGCGCCGGCTGTACCAGGGATGGCCGACATCGCCTCAATGCCGCTCAGGCCCATGGCGACCGTACGCTTGACTACCTCGTCCCATATTTCACCCGCACCAACCTTGATCGTTGCCGTCTGGCCATCATCAGTCAGCACTTCAAATCCCTTGATCCGATTGAGCAACACCGCCCCCTCAAACCCTTCGTCGCGAGCAATGACATTGCTACCGCCACCCAAGACAAAGATCGGGATACCTTGCACCTTGGCACTCTTATATAATTCCCACACTTCGTTTACTGATGTCGCTGACGCCATGAAGCGCGCCTTGCCGCCGAGGCACATCGTCGTATATTGTTGCAACGGAATCTCTGTTCGTATCTCCATGTGATCCATTATATCATTTCTATTTAGGCGCAGCGCGTGGTATAATACCCTCGTGTGCACCCGTAGCTCAGCGGATTAGAGTACTTGGCTTCGAACCAAGGGGTCGCAAGTTCGAATCTTGCCGGGTGTACCATTGAATTTCGCGCTTTCCCACCGGACATTTTCCTATCAGCGCGTTAGTTATGCCCCGTTAGCTCAACTGGATAGAGCGTTGGTTTCCGGTGCCAAAGGTTGCAGGTTCGATTCCTGTGCGGGGTACCACTATACTAGACAATACCCTGGTCGATACCGGGGTGTTTTTGTTGGAATTGCTCAGTTGTTGGCAATGCCAATTTGCCATTCGTCATATCTTTAATTGTACCTTGAAAATAATCATAGGCCTCAGATACCGACAGACTGGGGGTGATCATCTGCGGTAATTTATCAATAAATTCCATTGCCCATTTTACTGCTCGTATACAGATGTCTTGCTCATCTTCATCAAAACCCATCAGTACGTTTCCACTCAGCAACCGCATCAGTTCATCATGAAATGCTTTCGCTGGTCGATACTCAATTTCTACTTCGGTAACGGTCGTGAGGCGCTCTATCGTGGCATCAAAATCGCGCCGCGATTGTTGTTTCTGTTCTTCCCGCTTTAGTCGATCGTATATCTCTTTCACACCATTGAACAGCTGCAAGTAACAGTCCGCCAAATATTCATTAGTATGACTCTCACGCGCGTCCAATTGACCATCGTTAGTTTTTATGCCCATGCTAGTACGGACTTTCAGTGCGGCTCGTTCGCGCCGTATCGCGTCATGCTCTTGTTGGCCCTCTTGGCACTTCTTGGCAAACATAAGGGCCTCCGAGTTATATCGCGGATCTCTAAATATAAACCGAATAATATCATTGGGAGTTATTATCTGTACACCAAAGCTAAAGTTAGAGTCGACTCTACTCGTCTTCCAAAACCACTGCAGACTAGACACCACCGGTGACGGCTTGCTCGCTAACGCCTTGTTAATAAGGTCGAGGTCAATGGTAATATTGTCGGGGCGTTCATGTATTGCCCGACTAAGTTGTTCTACCTGCCCCTCAAGCCATCTTCTTTCAGTCAGTCGAAAACCAATCGACCCAACCGCACCACCCACGACAGTCCCAGCTGTCGTCAGAAATGGCTCGCCAGAACCTAGCCATGACATACCTCCACCAGCGACAAAGCCGCCAAGTCCGAGAGCGCCCATATCCCGTAGTGTTAGCCTAGTATGTTGATCTTCCCGAGCTATATCTTCAAGTTGCTCGACAATATTCACGAGCATAGGATCTTGGCATATGGTAACAAAGCCATGGCTGGAGATGCGGCCGTTATATTCAACCCTCTCAGACCCGGGGAGATCAAGAAAACACCCCCCCTACAATTACCCCGTCCGCAATAACAAAACAGGAATCCTGCACCTCTCTTGAAAGCTTCGGGTCAACCAATTCTCCATCCTCTAGCACCTTAATAGGTGTTAATATCTCCACACCCTCTCGCGGTATGGCACGACATGTCCGCTCGGTTAGTTGCCCACTTTCATCAATAAAACCACTCTCTACAAGCCCCTTGATTGAACGAGGTGACCGCTCTTTCATCTCATTTCCGTGCCCGAAAAAATCCATACCGCTCTTAGCCATGTGCCTATTATACAATAATAAATTATATTGGCAACTCTACTGTCCGAGTGATATCGGCGGCACGCCCGGGCCTGGGGACACCATACTACTGCCATCGGCCGCATCGCCGACCACCGCTCGTATTTGCTCCGCCGTGATAATCGTCGTTGAGCCCGGCGCGACAGTGCCAGCCAACAATTGTTTAGCGACGGTATTCTCGACAGCTCGTTGCACCACGCGGCGCATCGGGCGAGCACCGAGGCGCGGGTCGTAGCCAGCATCAACCAATAATTTTTTGCCCGCCTCTTCGACGGCGACTTGGATTTTTTGCGGCGCCAACGTCCGATTAATACCAGCCAAAATGAGATCGACGACCTGCAGCAGCTCTTCTTTACCCAAGGGACGAAATAGCACGATTTCATCAAACCGGTTCAAGAATTCCGGGCGAAACAGATTGGCATTAATCAGCTCGTTGATAAATGTTTGCTCAAACTGCTCCAGCTGGTAGCCACGCTCGATATATTCGCGGATCCGCTCAGCCCCGGCATTCGACGTGGCAATAACTAAGCAATCACGAAAACTAATATCGCGGTTTTTCTCGTCGCGTAAAATTCCCTCGTCCAGTAGCTGCAACAGTGTCGTAAGCACCTGCGGATGCGCCTTTTCAATTTCATCGAGCAACACCACCGAGAATGGTCGCTTTTGCACCTGGGCGGTCAGGCTCATCGGATCATTCGCTCCATCGGCGATCAAGCGCGCCACGTCCTCGGCCCGCACAAATTCGTTGAGATCCAGCCGAATGAGATTGCCCTCGCCACCAAAGTAGATATCCGCCAGCGCTTTGGACAGCTCGGTTTTACCAACTCCAGTCGGACCGAGGAACAAAAACGTACCAATCGGCCGATCAGGATTACGCACGCCGGCGCGCGCCCGCCGGATGGCATCAGAGATGACGCTGACGGCACGCGTCTGATTGATCATCCGTTGATGAATCAGGTCTTCGAGGTTCAAAAGCTTCTCTCGTTCATCGTCAGTCGAGGCAGCCGCGATCTTGATACCCATAGTTTTTTCGACCGCGTCATCAACCGACTGAGCTGTCACCAGACCGGACGACGCATAGTGGGCTGCCGCCTCCAGCACCTTGAGTGCCCGACCCGGCATCGCCACGTCTTGGACGTACCGCTCGCCGACACGGTAGGCTTCAGCGATGGCTTGATACATGTAGGTCACTTTGTGGCGATGTTCGAGGCTGATCAGCTGATCGCGCATAATCCGCACCGTCTCCTCGGGCGAGGATGGCTCGATAACGATGGTATTGAGCGCCGTCGCCAGCTGGGCGTTGCGCTGAGAAATCTGCAAGTAGCGCTGGCTATCCATGGTCAAGATAATTCGTAGCCGACCCGCCTCTAAGATTGGCAGTAGCAAATTACTCAGATCAACCGAACCGACACCTTCTTCAAAAAACAGCTGGGCATTATCGAGGCACAGAATCACATTCTTTGATAAAAATGCTTCGTTGAGAATCTGCGTCACCAGTCCTTCCAGCTCGCCCCGACCGGCTGCCGCCGAAATCAGCGACGAGGCGTCCAGCAGGAAAATCTGCCGATAGAGCAGCGATGACGGTACGGTTTTATGTCCATCAATGAGCATCTCGGCAAATGCCGCTACGACTGTGCTCTTGCCAGCCCCATCGAGCCCGACCAGCGCTGCATTTTGCCGGCCGTTCGAGCCAAAAATTGTCATCAATTGATCCAGCGCCGCCTGATGAGCGTCCAGCTGCGCAATCATCGTCCCACCCGATACTTGGAGGCTAAGGTTCTGGGCGAACCGGCTCAAAAGCGGCGTATAGCCAAATGACCAATCACGGGCGATACCGCCGGTGTGGAGCGGCTTTTGCTTGAACTGCTCGATCAACGACTTGAGGCGCTCATACCACATGATACCGCCCAATACATCACGAAAATCAATTTTCAGATTCGCGAGCAAGGCATCATGATTCGGAAATTGCTCAACAATCGCTGCTGCTAGCACCGCACCTGTTACTTTCGGACTATTGGTGTCACGCCAAATCTGCAGCGCTGATTGCCACAGGGCCGGCGTATTATTTGGATCATCCGAGGCGATATTCGCTAAAAAGTTCGGCGTGAGACCCAGCCGCACTCCGAGGAATTGCCCGGCCCGCGACTGACCAACTGCCAGGGCGATTTCTTTTGGCGACGGTCGCTGGCTCAGGCGGCCCAGCACATCCGCCGCCATCACATCATCAATCGTCTCCGCCCGTGCGCTCACCGCCATCGTCTTGAGATCGCCCTGCCACCACACACTGAGCATCGCCAGTGGCCCCACCAGACCGATCATCAACCAACCAATCGGCCCGTGCTTGATCAATAGCCAGACACCACCCAGACCCAATGCAGCAGCGACGAGCACCACTAGCACATGCCAGACCGCGCCAAACCGCGCCGTGAACCGCGCCTTTTGCGCCCGCAAGCTGTGATAGCGAAACTCCGGTCGCACCTCGTTCACGCCAATACCCTCATCTGCCACAAGATAATTCCTATCACCGGCGTTACAGGTAACAGCGCCCACACCACGATACTGCCGACCGCCCACACCGCCCGCAGGCTGATAACCACCAGTCCCGCAAACAGTACCAGAAGCCGCACTACCGCACCAACTGCTCGTGAGAACAGCCGGTCAAAAAAAGCCTGCATCTTGACAGTGAGTGGCGCCTGAGCACGAACTTGCCCTGCGGAAATTTGGCGAAATGGATCAAACAGCGTCCGCACCAACAAACCGATTGAGAAAACATCAGCCGTCCGCAGCACCCCAAGACCAACGCGCTGCATATGCCGCCGCCAGCCTGCGCCATACCACCACTGGAAAATACCCACCAAAAACATAGTTCTATTGTAGCACACTGCTTGGGCGCGGTATAATACGAAATATGTCACGACAGATTCTCAGCACACTCATCGGCAAAACCGTCAAACAAGCCGCTCGCCTACGCGGTGGCGGCTCGGCGCTCCCGGGGCTGGTCATCGAAAAGATCGACCCGGGCTTTATCGCTCGCACCCTGGCGCAAGTACCGCACGGCGTGGTGGTTATCAGCGGCACGAATGGTAAGACCACTACTACTAAAATCGTTGTTGAACTGCTCGAGGCGGCCGGCCTCAAGGTTTTTACCAATCGCACGGGCAGTAATTTCTCGCGCGGCGTAGCGGCAGCGCTGCTCGGCGAGGTCGATATGCGCGGGCGGCTGGATGCCGACATCGCGGTGCTGGAGCTTGACGAGGCCTGGGCAGTCAAGTTTGTTCAATTAGTGCCGCCGCGCTACAGCCTACTGCTCAACGTCATGCGCGATCAGCTGGATCGGTTTGGCGAGATCGACACGGCGGCTGGTTTCTTGGCAAAAATCGCCCAGGCAACCACTGATACCGTGGTGCTCAACCGCGATGACCCGCGCATCTATCGCCTGCACCAACAGACGGCGGCCAACGTAGCGTTTTTTGGCACAACCGACCAGCTGCTGGAGCTGATGCCGACTGACGATGCGCTCAAGACTGGCCATGCTCAGGCCAACCAGACAGCCCCGGCTGACGTGCTGCTCACGGACATCGATAAGCAGACGGCGACCTTTCAGATTGATGACGCCAAGCACGCGGTGCGAATGCGGCTGAATGGCGTGTATAATTTGTTGAACGCGGCGGCGGCGCTGAGTTTGGTACGACAAATTATGGGAGAGAAAGCCGAGCTAACGACACTACTGGGCGCCCTGTCAGACGTAGCGCCAGCGTTTGGTCGAGGCGAGACCATCGTGATTGACAGCACGCCAATCGAGCTGATTCTCGTGAAAAACCCGAGCGGCTTTCGGCTCAGCCTGCTGTCATTCGCCGACGGAACAGCGGATACGATGATTGCTATCAATGATAATTACGCTGACGGACGCGACGTTAGTTGGCTGTGGGACGTGGATGTCTCACGCCTCGAGCAGGTGGCGGTGGTCAGCGGCGTGCGCGCTCATGATATGGCGCTACGGCTGGAGTATGACGACATTACGCCAGAAATCATCGAGCCGGATTTAGCGGCGGCGCTGGAGAAATTGCTAGCCCATCATCCACGCCAGCCAAAGCACATTTACTGTACCTACACGGCGATGATGCGGCTGCGCAAATTATTATCAATCAAAACCGATGTGGAGGCCATCCGATGACGATCACGATTATTCAATTGTATCCGCGCGATATGAATCTATATGGCGACTGGGGCAATACGCTGACGCTGAAAAAGCGGCTGGAGTGGCGCGGTTTCACGGTGCGTATTATTGATCATAATCCGGGTGATGCGACTGATTTTGCAGCAGGAGATATTTTCATCGGCGGCGGTGGTCAGGATGCTGGGCAAGAAATTATCCAGGACGACTTGCTGGTACGAGCGGATGAGCTACGGCACCTAGCAGAGAGTGGCGTGCCGATGTTGATGATCTGTGGTATGTATCAATTGTTTGGCCGAGCGTTCACCACACACGAGGGACGCGTGATTCGCGGTGCGGGGATTTTACCGCTGGAGACATATGCCAAGGCAGAACGCCTGATCGGTAACATCACGCTCGAGAGCGAGGAGTTCGGGCAGATCGTTGGCTATGAAAATCATAGCGGCCAGACACTGCTCGATGAAGGAGTGTCACCGCTGGGGCGCGTGGTGCGCGGTGCGGGCAATGATGAGACTGGCCAAATCGAGGGCGCGAGGCTACACAATATCGTAGCGACATACCTGCACGGGCCGATCTTACCAAAGAATCCACGGCTTGCTGATTTTTTGATCACCGCGGCGCTCACACGAAAAGGCTATACCGATAAGCTCAGCGCTCTACCAATCGACCGCACCGCAGAACATGCGCAGTGGGTGGCGATGGAGCGAGGGCGGTAAGTTACTTCCTAGATTCGCGTGTCGTTGATTATAAAGCGGATGGCGCCGGCTTTCTCTTCATTCCATAGACAAGAAGCGATAGCCTGGTTACCCAACTTTTTGTAGTGCCCCAGAAAGAAATCGATCCGATACCCACTGTCCGGTTCTCGATCACCTGCAAGCTTGCGGAAATGATCATGCGCTTCCTGCATAAAAGGTGAGATGCGGCCATCTGCAAATTGAAAGGAAGGATATGGCCATCGATCATGATCTGAAGCTGCTATAATAACACCCTGGTGTGCAAGTACCCTTACAGCATTCTATGGCTCGCTAGATTGACGCTCTGATCCTCCAGAAAGTTTATTAACCACGCCTGCAGCTGTAAGGTAACGAGCTTCACCCTAAAATGAAATCGATGGAGTGCGTCTTTCTGTACAAAATCAATCTCTTCAGCGAGCGAGTCCACGTCTACCAATTTTCGAACGCCTGTGCTATATTAAAAAGCAGTATGAAAGACCGATGGCGTTCATCACCACAACCACCGGAAGAAGAAACTCCACGGTTGGAGGCTTGCGAAAGGCGCCCGCGGGTACGAGAATTAGGCGATATTGCCATGAGTGAACAGGCCCTGAAGTCTCTGTCGCCCGGGCGACGTTCCCTTTTACAGAAACAGATAGCGGAAGAGGTCAGGAGAATTATTATGGAAGTTTCCGTGAAACGTCGACATTTCTCCAAGGGGAGCGGTATGACCAAGCCCTCTAAACGCGTGAGAGCACGCGGGGCCGCAAAAGTCTCTAAGACTACACCTGAGCGGTATACTCCAGTTGGCGTTACTACTGCCGAATACATCGCGGAGAACTATATATCAAGACAGGCGCCACCCCCGCCACGTAGTATGCTCATCGACCCCTCAGAAATCTGATGACAAAGGGGCGACACGCCCTCTCCTTTAGCAAGAATCCTGCCTTTAAGGATTTCATTAAGACGATTTGCTCTGGTGATGTCTCTCACCCCTGCTATATCGACAAAACGTCCTCGGAGCGGAACTCCGAGGACGCGTGTTCGAACAAGATGAGTATTGTGGTCGGGGTGAAAGGACTCGAACCTTCGACCTCACGGTCCCAAACCGCGCGCGCTAGCCAACTGCGCCACACCCCGAGAAGTTGATCTCGATACTCACTCTGCTCCATTCTATCACAGATTACGCGGTAAGTATAGGGCAATAAATCAGGCCACATTTTAATGTCACCTCGCTGCTCATGCTATAATAATACATATGACAAAAGCTCCAACCTCACCCTCACATAAACCTCGCACAAAACACCGTTTCGTCATCACACTCAGCGCCATCGGTGTCCTCGCACTTGGCTTTATCACCGTGTTTGAAATCATTCCCCGTATACCAACAGGTGACTATATTACCGTTGGCCACTTTAGCAACCCACAAGACAACGCCGAGAGCCTGCGGAAATGTTTTGACAGAACACACATAGCCTACGAGATCAATGGCGACGAAATCCGCATCCGCAAATCACTAGAGCGGCTGTTCGTGGAACGGTGTACATGAGATCCAACCACGGTTAAAGTCTCGGTAATAGTGTATTTTCTGAATAATTATGCCTCGCGTTAAGCACGCTGCCCTCACAGCTCACCGCCGACAAATGATATATCTCTGCGCCATTGTCTGTGTGCATTTCATGCTGCCCATCCTCATTTGTATCGGCATTATCCCCTGGAATATGAAATTCGTGGCACTTATAGTCGGTACAGTGATGATGTATATATTAATGCGAATTCTCGGCCATACGCATAGTGACATCGGTATCACGCGGCAACATACCATCTATTCACTCAGAACCGTGCTACCGATAACCATAGCTCTCATTATCGCGGCTGGGCTATTTCTACTCCTCGAAAAACCTCGATTCTCACCAACTGAAGGAATAGAATTTTATGTATTTTATATTCTCATCTCGTGCCCGGCGCAAGAACTGTTATTTCGCGGCATCCTCAGCCGTATGCTGCAAGAACTACGGCTACACCGGTTGCTGGAGCTTGGCGTCGCAGCTGCTCTTTTCGGTTATGTACATATCATCTACGGCGACATGCTCACTGTTGTTGTCATGAGCATTGTTGGCCTTTTCTGGTACCAAGCGTACCAGCGGTCATCGAACATCGTCGGCGTAACGATAAGCCACGTGGCACTTGGTGTGATGACGATTGCCCTGGGGATTATTGATTAACATTGACAAGTTACCCCCCATTTTGTTTAATGGTAAACAAAATGAGAGGGATGGAGCAAGACCAGAAACAAAAGAACCGCAGCCAGACTGCGAAGCGCAGCAAGATCCAACACCAGGACTAGCACGATGGGCAGCACGGGCAATGGGTAGCCTGCTTGGGCGCAGGAGGGGAAAGCGCAAGCAAATGCCCGAGCCTTCCCCCGAGGCTGTGGCAACAGAGACAGGGACACCGGAACGCGCTCGGGAGAATAAACGACCGACGGTTGAGTGCCCTATACAGGACTTGTTGACGCCCAAGGGTGGTAAACCCGCCGTGGGAATGTCGGTATCTGTTGATGGCGAATCATATACGGAGTGGTTCGAAATTGACGAGAAGCTATATTGGCGACTGCAACGAGATAACCAAGAAGGCGAAGTAAACGAGATGCGCGATCGTCTCGAGGCGCATTTCGATCTGCTTAGTGTGTTATCCCAGCAAATGTTTGCGCTAGGGAAAGCGCGAAAAAAACTTTCTTGTCCTCGGGATGGCCAGTGCGAGCCAGGAGACTACCGTGCGCGACTTAAGCGGAGAATAAAAGCAATAAATGATCTCCAAATATTCGTGCTCAGCGAACATCATCGGTTGTACCGACTGTGTCAGACATACTCTTGGGAACGTACCCCTCGGTGGCGATACGAGTCGCCTGTTGCGAGTTAGTTTTACTTTTCGCCCAACTTAACCTTGCGGGCCCTATATTATCCATTCAGTTCTAGCACGTAGTTTATATGATTGGCAAAATATCCCCATTAATTAGTTCACTTATCATTAAATAAACCAAGCTCCAAAGCACGACCAATGGCAACCTTATATCCCTCGGGCATGTTAAGGTCATTGACCTCATCCGGAGAAACAAGCACCAACTCTTTATGTTCATGACTAAAGTGCGGCGTTGCATCCTCGACCGCTTTCGCAAAATATGTAACCACAAAAACGTGACGATACGGAAAAATTGTGTACACCCAATTGTGAACATTCATCCCAACTGATATATCAATGTTCAGTTCTTCATGAACTTCACGTTGCACGCACGCCGTTGGACTTTCCCCGAGATCTAATTTTCCTCCCGGCAGCTCCCATTCATCACGCTCATTTCGCAAGAGCGGAATCTGACCATTAAGGGAGATGACGGCCTTAACAGAAATTGGCAATTGATATTCAAAATAATCAACACCCCCGCTTAACCAAATAAGGCTGGGCGAGTGACTTAACTTCAATCGTTTCCTTTTGCTATGCCTTAAACATAAATTACGCGTTCACCGCCTCAATCTCCACCGACAATACGTCTTTATTCGTCGGTAGATCAGATGTCGGCTCAAAGGTGTAAACCAGTAGCTGGCCAAACGGCATTTCCACATGGGCCATGTCCGCTTCTGGTACGTGGTCGAGGTGCTTCATTAGTGCACGGATGGAATTACCATGCGCCACCAATAGAATGTTCTCACCTGCCTGTAGTTTCGGCAAAATTTCTCGCTCAAAATACGGCACGACCCGCGCGTAAACATCTTTGAGCGTTTCACCGCCCGGCACCGGATAGTCCCAGCCGCGTCGGATACCATTGAACGCTTCCTCGCCGATCTCAGCCTTGACTTCCCACTTATTTTTACCGGTCAGATCACCATAGTCACGCTCGTTCAGCTCAGCTGCTTGCGTCGTCGGCAGACTGCCCATACCACGCCCTTCAAGCAGCGCTTCCAGTGTCTGATGCGTTCGCTTGAGTGCCGACGTATACGCCTCATCAAACCTGATGTCTTTGAGTAGCGCACCCAGCCGCACTGTGTCGGCCCGCCCCTTTTCCGTGAGCCCCACGTCCGTCCAGCCCGTCCACTTGCCGAGTAGATTCCATTCACTCTCGCCGTGTCGACTGATAACCAATGTTCCCATCATTCCTCCTCCGTTTATTTTTCCTACGAACCAAATCCCACGAATTGCGTAACCGCCTCTTGACGTTCGTCATTGCCGTCAACGATTAGCGTCTCGACATAGCCGCCTGGTCGGCCATTGGCCCAATGTGGTATCGACCACGCGAATCCTTCATTGCTTGCCAGCACTGCGTCGCGACTCATGAACTGATAAGCATCAATTTCCGACTGCTGCAAGACAATTCGTTCCAGCCGCGCATCATCCAGAACCGCCCGAAAGATATATTGATGCGCCAATCCTTTGTCGCTGGAGCGTGAGGCTACCGCAAAAAATGAGACTTCATCCTCGGTAACGACCAACCCGACCTCTTCCTGGGTTTCGCGAAGTGCTGCCTGTAGCGGCGTTTCGTCAGCATCAACCATACCACCAGGCAGACTCCAGTGTGTCTTGTAGTACGCCTTGACCACGAGCAGCTCACCCGCGGGATTTTCAATCAGTAGTGCAGCACTGGCGATCCGAGTGTCCTGCGTCTTCAGCCACTCCTCATACGGTAACCAACCACTTTTTATCATTTTGCGTACTCGATCGCCCGTGTTTCGCGGATAACGTTAACCTTGATGGTGCCTGGGTACTGCATGGTCGATTCAATCTTGGTGGCGATATCGCGCGACAATTTGAATGCGCTTAGATCATCAATGTCCTCTGACCGAACAATCACCCGCACTTCACGCCCAGCCGATATCGCATAGGCCTTATCAACGCCGGCAAAGCTGGTTGCTACATTTTCTAGATCGCGCATCCGCTCAGCAAAGTTCTCAGCCGAAATATTGCGCGCTCCTGGCCGAGCGGCGCTGGCAGCGTCGCACACTCGCACGATCAATGCCTCTGGTGTCGTCGCCTCGATATCATCGTGATGCGCTTCAATGGCGTGAACGATCCGCTCGTCCATGCCGTATTTGCGCGCTAGCTCGGCGCCAATGTGGTGATGCTTACCCTCGATCTTATGCGTTACCGCCTTACCGACGTCATGCAGCAATGTCGCGATTTTTGTGATGCGCACATCGGCACCAATTTCCTCAGCGATCATCCCAGCCATCTGGGCCATCTCGGTGGAATGCTTCAACACGTTCTGCCCGTAACTCGTTCGGAATTTCAGCTCACCTAGCAGTCGCTGCATTTCCTTCGGGATGCCGACGACGCCCGTCTCGCGCATGGCGTCCTCGCCAGCCTGCTTGACTTCTTTATCGATCTGTTTTTTCGCCTTGGCGACGACTTCTTCGATGCGCGCTGGATGGATGCGGCCATCTTTCATCAGCATCTCGAGGCTCAAGCGAGCCACCTGCCGGCGAATTGGATCAAAGCTTGAGAGCACAATCATACCCGGCGTGTCATCCACTAAAATATCGACACCGGTCTCGCGCTGCAACGCCTGAATATTGCGACCTTCTTTGCCGATGATTCGACCTTTCATCTCATCATCAGTCAGCTTGACGGCCGTGACTGTTCGCTCAGCCGTTACCTCGCTGCTCATCCGCTCCATCGCGGTGAGCAAGATCATCTGCGCCCGCTCTTCGGCATCATCCATAGCCTCGTGTTGTAATTTCGACACCAAGCTAACCAGATCATTCTTGATATCGCGCTCGGTCATTTGCATGAGCTTGTCGGCAGCATCTTTTTTCTTTAGGCCCGCAATCTTCTCGAGCTTCTCCTGCTGACGCGTGCGAATAGTGCGAATCTCTTCCTTGAGATTGTCAACCTCATCTTCGTGCGTACGCAGCTTCTCCGCCCGCTTATCTAGTTCGTCCAATTTCCGATCCAGCGTCTGCTCGCGATCCGCCAACCGGTTCTCGGTCTTTTGCCATTCGCGGCGGCGCTCATTTTCGATTTTTAAGGCTTCGTCCTTAGCTTTCAGGACAATGTCGCTCGCCTTACTTTTTGCCTCGGCAATGTCACGCTCAATTTGCGACTTGCCATTAGCTTGCCGTGTTCGCTGATAGGCGTAAAAACCGCCCACGCCAAGTGTCGCGCCAACCAAGCCGCCAATAACTATTCCTACCATATGATTTCCTTTCTTTTCTGACCAATCGCCCCGGGTATACACCCCGAGAAATGTATCAACGACTGACCATATTCAACTGATGCAATAAAACGGCCCGAGCCACTAATCTAAAGCCGCCTTACTTTTATTGTACGATATTGCGGATGAAAATACCACTATTTACGCGGGGCTGTAATGCGAGCCTCGCTGCCATATTCAGGGAGAATCACCATGTCATTTTCGCCACGTTTTAGTCTCTCCAAACAGTCCTCTTTCCAGTGGTCGCCGCTACTACCAACAATTGGTATACCAAGTCCCTCCGCCAACGTATTTGCTACCGCACAGCCAATGCGTAAGCCCGTAAAGCTACCCGGCCCCCGCATGATGCCGATACCACTGATGCGGTGAATGCCGCCTGTCTGCTCATCCAAAAATCGTAGCAGCCCCCGGGCCAAACCACGACCCGCTTCCCACGCCACCTCTCGCCGGGTATCGCCCTGAACAATCGTTAAACGGCACGTCATCGTCGATGTATCGAGCAGAATGATCACCCCAACTCCTCGTCTGCCGTGCTAATTGCCGCGAGGAGTGCCTGGCTCGTCGGCCCGCCAGCACTCAGCGTGACACGCCGCGACTGTTCGTCAATTGCTAGAATCCTCGCTGTCAGTCGATCAGCTGGCAATACCTGCTCGACGGCACCTGCCCACTCAACCACTGTTACGGTCTGTGGTTGCATGGTTACCTCATAAATTTCCTCCGCCATGATGCCCGCCTCACCCAATCGATAAAAATCATAATGAGCCAGCGTCAAGCCGCCCGGCGACTGGTACACGCGGGAAATAGTAAATGTTGGGCTCTGCACTGGCTCGGTAATATTGAGGCCCCTGGCGATACCTTTTGTCAGCGTCGTCTTGCCGGCACCGATGTCCCCGACCAGCTCAATCACCTCACCACCCTTCAGGCTACGCCCAATCACTTGACCCAGCCGCTGCATCGCTGTGATACTGGTAATAATCTGGTTCATTTGCTGTCGCTGCCGTCAGCTTCGGCCGCAGGATGCGCCTTTCGGAATGGATTTTCGAACGTTGCCTGTGGCTGCACGACCGGCTCCTTGTGGCGGATCTCTGGTGTCTTGACAACGATATGTTCGTCAGTCACGCGAATAATCTGCGAACGATGAATCAGCAGTTCAGTATCACCAAAACTCTTGAGCAGCGGTCGCCGCACCCGGAGCTGCTGAATGACAAAATTACCGGCCTCTAGCGTATAGCCGATGACCTTGCCAACCTTATGATTTTTTTCATCAATGACCTGCTTACCAACTAGTGCGAACTGAAATTCATACACTTCCTTGATCTTCAGGACGTCGCTCGGCATAATCAGCTCGTCCGCCGAATCAATGATCAGACCCAACGGCCCAATCTCCCGTACATCGGCGATCCGCAGTAAACTCGGCGATTGATCAAGCGTTGGCCCCTCCAGCTCATACGCCACGATCGATAAACTACGCGGGTCAATCACCGCCCGCGATGTCCGTGCCAGTTCCGAGCCGGTCTGCAGACTCATCACCGGTGCGTTGTCAAATCGTTCAGCAGAAATTAGCATACTTCTCACATTATAGCGATATCCACGCTATTCGGCAAACAGGTTCGTCCGCCCCGCCGGCAGACTAAAATTGGCATTGGCGGTATCGCGCGTGCGGAAACTGTTGATCTGGTCAATCGTCTTCTGGTCAAATCGTGTCGTCTGTTGTTGGATGGTATCTTCTTTTGGATTCGACGAGGCGAGCAGACTGTAGAGCAGGAAAATTGCCACCGACACACCAACCACCACCGTCAATGTATAGAGGATAACGTGGTAACGATGGAAAAACCGCGACACCAGTGTACCAATTTGTGAAATATCAGGTGAATTTTTCATCGAACATATACCTCCACATCCAGGGTTTGCGTACTCACTTGGCCTACCCCCTCAGCTTTCGACATGCTGACACTAGCGATCTGCATCCGCGTCAAGTTCTGCTCGATCAAATGCATAAATCGAAGCAGCGCCATATAATCTGTTTTTTCACCAAGGCGAACCGATACTTTCATGCTTTTTGGCCCAGCACCACTATTTGCGCCCGATGAGCCCGAGCTTGATTTAGATCCGGCTGAGCCTGATGCAAAGGTGAACCCTTCAATGCCAACGCCTGATTGATTGGCGTAAGTAGTGAGGTCATTAATGATCTGATTCTGATATTGATATTGCTGAGTTTCTGCCACTAACTGCCGAGCCTTGGCGACGCTGTCCTTATATTTTTCCATCTCTTTTTCCAGTCGCGCTAGATTCTGCACCTTAGCGTCAACTGCTTTCGCCTCGGTCTGAATCTTAGAGACTTCCTCAGCGGTACCTTGCAGCATGGTGTAGCCGAAATAAACGATCCCTCCCATGCCAACCAAGATTAGTACTAGCGACAGCGCAAAGACGATCCGCATGGTCACCGCCGGTGTCATTTTTTCTCGTTTTCTCTCACTCATTGCTTCGCGACCTCCGGCACCATCGTCACATTAATTGTAATATTGATCGGGTAACCGTCCTTGTTTTCTTTTTCGGCCACCGCCGAGGCGAGATTAACATCCTTAAAGAGGCTTGACTGCTGAAAACTGTCCTTGAGCCGCAGTGCATCGCCATACGTTTTGCCGCGCGCGTTGATAGTCATCGGCGTGCCGAGCTTCTTACTATCCAGTGTCAACGTTTGCAAAATTGTTCCCGATGGCATCGCCTGAGCGACCTTAAGTGCTACCTTTGAATACCGCACGTCTTTATCGAGAATCGCCTTGGCAATCTTGAGGTTTGCGCTAAACGATTCATAATCCTGCTGAACTTTTTGATACTGCAGCGCCCGACGATTACCCGTCTCAATTGTCTGCTGAGCAGTCGTTTTTGCATGCTCCATGATCAAATAAATACCTACTGTCGCCACGATGAGTAAGAAGCCGAGGATTAACGACACTACGCAGTAGCGCCATAATATTACATTTGACCGGCCAGCGATAATCTCGCGTTTAACTTTCGGCGGTAATAGATTAATCATGCCAAATCTCCTCCGCTCGCACCAGCGACAAACCAGCTGCCGTCATGAACCGTGGTCGTAGCTGTTTGGCCGGCGGTGCTAAATTATTAAAGTTCAGCGACTGCCACGGACTGGCCACGCGTGCTGGTAGGGTCAACTCGCCCGTAAAGTACTCACCAAGCCCCGGCACGCTACTACCGCTACCGACGATTAGCACCTGTTCGAGGCGGGATTCATCCGGGAAGCGATCGGTGTAGTAGCGAATAACTTTCTGGATTTCACCGATGATCCGCTGCAGACTCGGCTTTAGGGCCTCGGTAATCTTTTCCTGACGAGGGCCAGTGTTGAGGCCGTTGAGCACCTTGAATTGGTGCGCCGTCTCGAGTGGTACGTTCAATTTTTTCGCGATGTCAAGCGTCAATGTATTGCCACCAATGTTTAGACCACCAGTCACGCGAATTGCCGCATCAAGAATAGCGATATCGGTCGTCGCCGGGCCGATATCGACGATGACTGTCGGCAGCGACCCCTCTTTGGTTCGCTCAAGTAGTCGTGCCACCGCATTGATACTCGGCTCGATCATCGCCACCTCAATACCGCACGATTCAACAATTGCCAGCTGCTCGTCAACAATCTTTTGCGGCACTGCGCACATCAATACCGATAAATTCTCTTTGCCGCGCTTGATAATCTGATGATCGACGTAGAGCGAATCAAGCGGCATCGGCACATACTGCTCGACCTCGAGATTCACCGCCTCCTCAATCTTATTTTCCTGCTTGATTGGCAGCGCAAAGGTGCGCGCATACGTCTTGGTCGTCGGCAGTCCCAGCACCACGCGGTTACTGCCGAGCCGTCCGACAATATTTTTTTCAAACATTTGATTGATCTTGCCGCAGAGATACTCTGCCCGGTCATCGCTCTCGTCCTTCGCCGGATCCAGCTCAATCGCGCCGTATCCATGCACCGTCATCCGTGCCATATCGACTGACATTACCCGAACGCCGGCCTTGTTAATATCAAGCCCGATGATCGGCTTTGACTTGTAGAAAATATTTGCCACTATCGTTTGCCCACATCTTTTCTTTTTGTTAAGTATAGCATAAGCATTTTGAAAAACCAACTATCCCTTAATTTGATTTGCTAATCCAGTAATCGGCATCATCACCGCCGCCGCGATCAAGCCGACCATACCACCCATAAAGACGATCATCACCGGCTCAATCGTCGAACTCAAGCCGCTAATCGCCACATCGACCTCTTCCTCATAAAAATCCGCCACCTTGACCAGCACCTTGTCCGTCTGTCCCGTTTCCTCACCGACCGCCAGCATCTGGCCAACGATTGGCGGATAGAGATCTTCACGCTCATTGATAATCCGTGACAAAACCTCACCATTTTTAATACGCTTGGCCGCGTCAAGCAGCGACTCTTGATACACCGTGTTACCGACTGCCCGGGCCGTCACCTCCAGTGCCTCAAGTACCGACACACCCGCACCGATTAGCGCCGAGAAGGTACGGGTAAACCGCGCCACTGCCACCTTGCGAATAATCTTACTGATGATCGGCGCTTTCAAGACAAAATGGTGGAACTTGACTTTACCTTTTGGCGACTTGATGTAGCGAAGCAGCGCATACACACCGCCAAATAATAACGGGAAAATAATATACCAAAAACTCACCATAAACTGGCTGATACTCATCAGTATCTGCGTCAGCGCCGGCAGCTCTGCGTCCTCGCCCGCCAGATCTTTAATCGTCTTGCCAATCATCGGCAGGACAAAAATCATCAAACCAAAGAATGCCCCGATAGTGATCACGATCAGCACCATTGGATAAGTCATGGCACTCTTGATCTTCTTTTTCATTGATGAGTTCTTTTCCTGCTGCAGGGCCAGCCGCTTCAAAATATCATCAAGAATACCGCCCGTTTCACCAGCACGCACCATGTTGACATACACATCACTAAACGCCTCAGGATGCTTGCTCAGCGCATCAGCGAACGAGGTACCGCCTTCAATCTCCTTAGATACTGCATTCAAAATCTCACGAAAATGCGGACTCTCGGCATGCTGCGCCATTGAGTTGAGTGACCTGAGGATTGGTACACCGGCAGACACCATGGTGCTAAGCTGTCTGGTAAAGCTAACCAGCTCCTCGGTCGGCACTGACTTCTTGCCTCCGCCAAAGCGAAAGCCCTTCTTTTCATCGCCCGTCTCCTTGAGATCGACTAACTTCATACCCTGAGCTTGAATGAGCTGGATAGCACTGGCGCGACTACTGGCTTCTAGCTCGCCGTTGATCGGCTGATTGTTATTTTTAGTTGCGATATATTTAAATTTTGTCATTTATTGCTCCCTTGTTGCTCTCAAAACTTCCTCTAGCGTTGTCACGCCACGCAGCGACTTGACGAAACCGTCCGTCTGCATTGTCACCATTCCTTCAGTGATCGCCTGCTGCTGAATCTCATTACTGGTGGCATTGGCGGTGATCATCTTTTGGATTGGAATCGAAATACCGAGAACCTCGTAGATACCGACGCGCCCCTTGAAGCCATTATGGCCGCACTCGTCACAGCCCTCGGGATTTGGTCGCCATAAATATTGAATCGTCACGTCAGTCGAGCCGAGCGGTGTATTGCCGCCAATCTTGTCAGCTGCCGCCTGCTGCTCCAGCGCATGTAATCGCTGCATCGAGCCCTGTTTGAGATTAAACATCTGAACGATGTAGGCCAGCTCTCCGGCGTCCGGCACATATTGCTGACGACAATGCATACACAATCGCCGCACCAAGCGCTGGCCGATCACCGCCTTGACCGTCGAAGCGATCAAGAACGGTTCAATTCCCATGTCCAATAGACGCGGCAGACAGGTCGCTGCGTTATTGGTGTGGAGGGTTGAGAACACCAAGTGCCCGGTCAGCGCTGCCTGCACACCGAGGTTGGCGGTCTCGCCGTCGCGAATCTCACCGACCATGATGATGTTCGGGTCTTGGCGGAGCAGTGCGCGCAGTCCTGAAGCGAAGGTCATGCCGGCTTTTGAGTTAGTCTGGGTTTGGTTGACCCCGGGGATCTTGTATTCAACCGGATCTTCAATGGTTGAGATATTCACATCTGGCGTATTCAGTTCTGACAGCACACTAAACAGCGAGGTTGATTTTCCCGAACCAGTTGGCCCGGTCACCAAGATCATACCATTTGGTTGTGCCATGGCGTCTTTAAGTGTACTCAGCGACAGCCCCCAATAGCCGAGGCTATCGAGGGCAACTGCCTGATTGGACTCGTCCAAAATACGCATGACGATTTTCTCGCCATCAGCGATCGGCAGCGTCGACACACGCAGCGCGTATTGCTTACCAGAAACCTTGATCTTGAAGCGACCATCTTGCGGCACGCGGCGTTCGTCAATTTTTAGATTTGACAAAATCTTGATACGACTAACCAGCGCACCTTGGACATTGCGCGGCAACTTATTTACTTCCTTGAGCACACCATCAATTCGGTAACGAACCTGGACGAAATCCTCACGCGGCTCAATGTGGATATCCGAAGCGCCCGACTTAATAGCATACTCGAGCAGCAAGTTAACCGTCTGGGCGATCGGCGAATTCTCAGAAATCTCCTCCTCAGAGACGTTTTGTGAATCTGACTCAGCGCCGCTCTGGATTGACACCACCTCATCCAGCTCATCGGTAATATTACCGCGATAATTTTCCAGGCAATCAAGGATATTATTTTTTGTCGCCAGGAACACCTTGATGTTGTAGCCAATCTCTTTCTGGATGAAGTTCAGCGCCTGCACATCATCCGGATCTTCCATCGCCAGGCTCAAGACGCCGTTATCATCAGCTGCAAACAATACGACATTGTACTGACGGGCGATGTGCTCGGGGATACGCTTGAGGACATCGTCAGGGATGTCCTTTGGTTCTATCGTCACAAACGGCACATTGATATATTCACCAATCTTTTGCCCGAGCTGTACCTCGCTCAGGACTTTATGTTCCAAGATAATCGTCTGCAACGAATGGTGCGTACGTTCCGCCTCCATTTTTAACTCAGCCAGCTGTGACTCAGAAATTACCTCACCCTGGCGCAAAATCTTCTCAATACTACTGTCAGAAATGCGCATAATTACCCTTATGCTTGAGTATAGCGCATATTGTATGGGAGTTCAATGAGAAATATTAGCGATTATCGCCCTGCCCATGCAGTTGCTGACGGGCTTGGCGGCTGGCGAGCTTTTGGTTGTTCATCTGGGCAACTTCCTCGAGGCTAGAACCGAGCAGGTGCGCCACTGCATTGACATACCACAACACATCGCCTAATTCTTTGAGAATCTCTGTGCGGTCATCGTCTGTTAATATGCCCTGCTTGTCGCGAACCAGCTTTTTGAACTTTTCAGCCACTTCGCCTGATTCGCCAACCAGTCCAAGCACTTGTGCCATCAGTCGTGCATCAACATCCCCATACTCATGCGTACCAATTAGTGTCGCGATAGCCTTCTTGGCATACTCATCAATTGTCATATATTTCTCCTTTCAGTTACCTCATTTAATTCTGCCACAAATTCCTCAAAAAAGAACGGGTCGTGAAAGAATGTTCGCGCTACGATTTGCTCAACCGCTGGTGCTAAGTCATAATCCGCCAATTGATGCGGACGAGCCCACACGAGTTCTTCGCCCACCGCAATATCATTCGTCTCACTATAAAATACATGAGCCAGCGTTGACGATAATATCTCCCCCTCGACCAGGACGCGAATATAGCAGTCGCCTGCATGCACGAGCGGCAGATCATCTACCGCCAATTTCTCGCGCGCCTCCCGCTGAGCGGCGGTCAAGACCGACTCGTCATCAATATGTAACTTGCCGTACGGCAGCGTCCAGGTGTCGATATGTGGCTGCTTAGTGCGTCGCTGGAGTAGCACATCGCCATCGGTATTTTGGATGACAATCATAGTAATAATTTTTGGTTGGGTACGAATTTTGAGTGATTTAATACTAACTCTATCGACGTACGACAGACCCTCCCGCCCAAGGCAGTATCCATCATCCGTCTTGATGATGAGTCCTCGCTTCTTCAATATATTTAAGTGGTAGGTATAGAGATTAGTATCGACTTTTGACGGCCGCATATCCCGAAACCGTGCATATTTCATATGCATCAACACGCCAAGAATATGCTTCTGGATGTGATGTTCGGGGATAAATTGGTCAATCATGGTTGAGTCAAATTATACTTGCTAGAATTATGCTTGGCAAGTAAATACAATTAATGAGTGATATAATTGTCTAGTAGTAAGGAGGAAAAATGACTAGCGAAGCAAGACAAGCTCAAGCTGGGGTGGATAATATCAAACCTGTGGAATTGCTAGAGGCGCTACGCCAAGAAAAATATCCATCAGCAGAGTCATCAAATGGTCAGGCTCTCGACACGCTTCTACATGATACGGAGCGATGGTCACTGCTTCTGAAAATGTCAAGTCTGGCAATTAAATCCTCTTGCTTAGTGGATAACTTTTCAGATGTTGAACGTATACCTCGACGAAAAGACGGAGATCGTGAAACGGATGTAGAGCATAGTTTTCTACTGGCGACATTAGCTCCAAATCTAGCACGAATACTCTACCCTAATCTTGATATAGATCGTATCCGCCACTACAGCCTTGTCCACGACATGATAGAGATTGAGGTCGGTGATGTCGCAACGTTCAATCTATCACCAGACGAGCAGGCCGAGAAAGAACGTCGCGAACAGCTAGCCTTAGAAAAATTACTAGAGGAACTACCGCCACTTGAAGCCGAAGCGTTAGAGTCATATGAGAGGCAGGATACGCCAGAGGCTCGTTTTGTCCGCCTCGTTGACAAACTTCTTCCGGCTGTCGTTGACATCACCGGTCAGGGTACTCGAGTTGTCGAAGAAGACTTCGGCGTCGCAAGTATTGACGAGCTTCGTAGTTCCCACGATAAGCTAGCCATTAAGTGGCGAGACATGTTCCATAACGAATTCCCTGAGCTCGAACAACTCTACGCCGTCCTTGCCTATCTTTTTGAAAATAAGTATGAACAAGAACGTCAGGAGCAAAAAGAAACTCGCATACCGGAACGACCAAACCAACTGAAAGAAGTTGAAAGAAAGTGGCTCATTGACCCAGATAATCTTCCTGATGATCTAGAGAACTATCCTCATGCTGATCTTAAGCAAGGATATTTAGCAGTTAGTGGTGATGGATCCGAAACACGTATTCGTAGCTTCGGTGATGGTGAGCGGTTTGAGCTAACTGTCAAGACTGCCGGTACAGTCGTCCGCGGCGAGCAAAACATTAAGATAACTGGCGAGATGTTCAAGGCACTCTGGCCACAGACCGAAGGCAATCGCGTTGAAAAAACTAGATACTACATACTCTTCACTGACAGTAACAATAACCAGCACACGATTGAGCTTGATGTGTATGCGGGACATTTATCAGGACTAGTCACGGCAGAGATTGAATTCAGCGGTCGCGAAACGGATGCATCGGTTCGTGCGAATGCCTTCACGCCACCAGAGTGGTTTGGTAATGATGTCAGCGAAGACAAGCGATATAAAAACCGTTCCCTCGCCTCACAGCAACATGGTTTCATGAGGCTCGGCTAACGGACTTCCCTGCTCGCACAAACCCAATCACCTTCCCCTCGCCAACCCACCGCTGTTCGTAGGTTGTCATGATTCGGGCATCGCTCTCTTCATTAAGTCGCTCCGATTCGTGCAGGTCAAACGTTAGCTCCCGAAGCTGCCAGCCAGCCACCACTAGCTGCTCCAAACTCCAGCAGAAAAAGTCATGGTCGTCATGCTTGAGCAGTAGCTCACCACCCTCAGCAAGCAACTTTGCGTACTGCGTTAAAAAATGCGGGTGCGTCAAACGCCTGCCGCTGGAGCGCTGGCGTGGAAACGGATCGGGGAAAGTGACCCACAACTGACTGAGTGATCCAGCCTCACATAACTCACCCAGCTGGTCTGCTCGCGCCCGCACAAACCAGATGTTCGTGAGGCCGCGCCGCTCGGCCACACGTGCCCCTTTCTGCAATCGATCGGCCTTGACATCGACCGCCAGAAACTGCTGCTCGGGATGTCGCGCCGCCAGCTCGACGCTAAACAGTCCCGTTCCAGCACCGACCTCCAGCACGTCAATCGACCGCGGCATCCACTCATCATACTCAAAACAAAGTGGCGAATTGTTAAATAGTGCGAATTTATATTTCTTGCGCCGCCGGGTAATGACGAATTGATTTGGATCGACAAAACTCATACTTTTCATTATACTAAACTCATGACGGATACGCTTATCAAACAACTGTTAAATTCGTCGCGCGTTGACGAATGGATGACCGAGCATGGGCTAGGCTGGCTGGTAAGCGAGCGGATGGTTGAAACGGTCAGTGTCGTCATCGGCGCGGTTATCGTTTATTATCTTGGCCGCATCTTCATTACTTGGGCAATTCGCTACGCGATCCACTCCACCGCCAAGCACCGCTCATGGCACCGCAAAGATATCGAAAAGCGCGAAAATACGCTGACGCAGCTGATTCGTAGTTTTTGGCGCATCACCATTATTGCCTATATCGCCGCTATGGTCGCCAGTAAATTATTCTACTTCGACTTGTCACCGCTGTTTGCTAGCGCCGGTATCATCGGCGTGGCGCTCGGATTCGGTGCGCAGTCACTTGTCAAAGATTTTCTGGCTGGCATTTTTATCATCGCTGAAAATCAATATCGAGTCGGCGACGTGGTTGATGTCATGGGAGCGAGCGGTACTGTCGAACGCGTCGGTACCCGGTCAACGGTACTCCGCGATGCTGATGGTAATGTACACTACCTACCAAACGGCACCATCCAGCATGTCATCAACAAAACAATGGGATATAGTATGTCGCGCTTTACCTTGCAGCTTGATCCAAGCAGCGACATTAGCCGCGCCGCTGATATCATCAACGAGACCGGCCAACAACTCAGCAAGGAAAAGTCTTGGGATAAGAAAATCATTGAACCGCCAAAATTTGTTTCCGTCGGCGATATCACTGGTCGATCAGTTGAATTGATCGTTGCTGGAAAAGTTCAGCCATCAGATCAATGGGCGGTTACCTCAGAGATGCGCCGCCGCCTCCTCAAAGAGTTTGAAAAACAAGAAATTGAGCTAGCTGTTATCCCAACGGCGATAACGCATAAAAATTAATCGCGAACCGAGCCATTAACGAACCACAAAACTATGATAAGGTGATGTGACCAACCTTCCGCTAGCAATAAGAATTACTCTAACGAGCCGTCCTGACCTTGTGTTGTCGCGCCGCCGGCGCCATTGACACCCAGTTGATCATCACTCAACACATTGCTAGCAAACGCCCGCGCACCATCGGCCTTTTTTTCCTCTTGCTTATATTTTTGCAGGAAATCATTCAATACCCTACCTGTCACCTCGCCCTGCGCCTCAAACATATCCCGATTACGATCGTTGGAGTTATCAATCTGCGCCCGATACGGTACATAATCCGGCCGGCTTAAATCCACTCTGAAAGCATCTGACGAATAGTATAAGTGCATCGAGATACCAACGAGCACGATCGACACCACAATTACGCTAATTACCATCGTCGGTAATTTATGTTGCATAGTCAGCTCGACCAACCGGCGACTGAGTTGCTTGAGCTTATCCACGACTACCTCCGCTTGATAGTTTCACCTTGAGCTGCTCCACCACCACGCGGTAATCCGCCGCCAGTTTACTCATCGTCGTCACCGATTCGCTGACCTGCCGACGTGCATCGCGCGTCTTGATCAGCTGCGCATAAAACTCGCCCGGCTTGTCGCTACAATCCGTCTTGACTAGTGCCGCCAAATTGGATTCATACTCATTGTATTGCTGAGCAAACGCCTTGCGCGCCTCTTCGTAGTCGCGAGCGATCACCACCATTCGCGAGCTGTCAATCTGCGCCAATGCCAAACGGCTATTTAATTTGGCGATGAGATTAGTCGAGATTGTGTTGTATGCTTGGCCGGCGTTAACCCGCAGCAAGGCGTCGTTATGCTGAATCCGCTGCAATGTCGAACGAATGGACTGGCACTGACTACGGATCAGATGGAGTGGTGGCGAACTTGGTGCAGTCTGTGCCACGGCAATACCCGACCGTATCATTACGCCAGCCAGGCCAATGCCGCACACAAAAAACGCGAGACTACGAAGATGTTTCATCTTTTTTATTATCTCGCGTTTTTGCGTTTAGGTCAAACTGCTACTACGACTTCTTGAAATGCTTCTCGGTATCGGTCTTGACCGTACGAGCGGTTCCAGTAACGACATCGCCGACTTTTTGGGCACCAGCCTTGACTGCCTCAGCGCTGTCTTTGGCGGCAGCCTGGGCTTTCTTGGCAGTTTTGACAGTGGCAGTTTTTAGCTCACCAGCTTTTTTCTTGATGTCAGCGCGAGTTTCTTTACCACTTTTTGGCGCGGTCAAAATACCAGCCGTGAAACCAGCCGCTGCGGCGCCGAGAACTGTTAATACTTTTTTCATATATATCTCCTTGTTTGTTTCTATTAAATTGATATATGGAGCAGATGATTATTTTTTGCGAAAGAGTTGCACGACTTCAGTAAATAATTTTACTGGAGACAGCCACTCAGTTGCTTGCGCGATATTAGACACCGCCGCTTCAGCCTGGTTAACGAGGCGCTTGAGCTTCGTCAATAGTGAAATTATTACACCGAACAAGACGACAATCGTCACCGAGTGAATAATAATCACGACGGTCATCAGTATAATAACTGTTTGCATATCTTCCATACCCTTCCTTTGTTGTTATAATTTTTATGTTTGTCATATTGACTGTCCATTATGATAGCATAGTCAGTTTGAAATGTCAATAGTGCAGTATCTAGCCACTGGCTATTCGGTGATGAGACCATCCCGGCGCAGACTATCCAGCGCTGGTATAAACCGCTCATCGTCCTGTAGCTCAGTGGTAATTTTAGTCAGTGACTGACCGCCGACATACCGACGCAGAATCTCACCGCGCATCTGGCGGAGGCTGCCGGCAAACTGCGATTGTTTAGTGTAGTGACGACTGGCCGACAATTTACCCTTACCCTGAGATTTGAGCTCACTACCATAATCCATCAGCGCCCAAAACCACCGGCGCGGATTTGCCTGGTCCATCGTCCGCTTGACAATAGGCAGTATGTCGCGATCCGCTACCGCTGTCTGGTCCGCAAAGAAATGATTGAGATAAACCGTGCGGATATTAGTTTCGATGAACGGCGTTGGCACTTGGTAAGTATAGTTCATGATGGCGCCAGCGGTATTGATACCAATACCCGGTAATTTAACGAGGTCATGGAGAGTGGTTACCAGAGCACCACCAGCGATGGCCCGCGCTGTTTGGTGGAGGTATCGAGCGCGGCGGTTATAGCCCAGCCCCTGCCACGCGCGGAGCACCTCGGTCAGCTCGGCCACTGCCAGCGACTCAATGTCCGGAAACTCTGCGGTAAACTCTGTAAACTTCGTCAAGACGCGAGCAACTTGCGTTTGTTGCAACATCAGCTCACTCACCAGCACATAGTACAGGGTTGGCTGGTCACGCCACGGCATTGGCCGGTACAGTTCGCGGCCTTTTTGATGGATCAACGCCTGAAAGCGAGAGTCTTTATCATTCATTCTCCCTAGTATACCTAATTTCGAACTAGTTATCATTGCATAATCGGTCCGAACGACAGCCTGATTGAATTGCTATCCTTACATGCGCCAAGTGTATAGCTAGTTTGCTGTGACTATACACTTGATGTATAATAAGTCTTATTTATAATAATTCACCCAGCGAAAGGGCAATTGTGAAAAAATTATTCAAGGTTTTCGGAATTATCACTATCATTCTTATCATCTGCTTTGTGATTATGCTGTTAGTCATGCAATATCTCAATCAAAGTATTACCGGAGATGATGGTGTAGCGACCGGCTACGCTGATAAGCTTAGCCCTAGTGGCAACCTCGAACAACATTACACCAAGACCGGACCCTACAAAGTAGCGCATTATATTCAAAATAATACCGATGGCTCTAAGGCCTATCGTCTCTATTACCCTGAGCGCCAGAAGGCTAACCAAACTTTTCCACTGGTTGTAATGGTAAATGGCACAGCAACACCAGCTAGCACCTACACACCAATTCTCGAGCACCTTGCCAGTTGGGGCTTCGTCGTAATCGGTAATGAGGATGGCTGGGCTGGTACTGGTGCATCAACCTCCGCTATGCTTGATACTGCTCTGCAATACAACACTGCCCAAGAGAGTCCAGTGCGCGGGCTAATCAACACTAATAAAATTGGGATCGCTGGACATTCGCAAGGTGGCGCAGGAGCGATTAACGCTGCTACTAAGTATAGTAATAGCAATAAGTATTCTTCGCTTTACACCGCTAGCGGTGTGAGTCGCAGCACTGCTAATAACAATCGATGGACATACGACGTCTCACGCCTTAACACAGCGGTGTTCATGATGGCAGGAACCGGTGCCAGCGACAGTATCGCCATCAGTCCACTTGATGATCTGAAACAAAATTTTGACGCATTGCAAGGAAATAAGCCGGGGGTTATCGCACGGCGTAAATCAGTTGGCCATAAAGATGTACTAGAATACGGTGACGCATATATGACTGCCTGGTTCTTATGGACACTGGCAGATGATACCAAGGCGAAGATGGTCTTTGCCGGTGCCGACGCCGAGCTGCGCCATAATAGCGATTGGCAGGATGTTCAGGTACGCAATATTGAATAATTATTCTGCTTATTACACCATGTATGGTACACTGGTATGGCTATGAATATATTTTTTAGACGATACATTTCAGAATTTGTGTACGGTGCAGTTGACGGCACAGTCACGACCTTTGCCGTAGTGGCAGCATCGGCTGGAGCAGGAATCTCCAGCGCGGTTATCCTTATCTTGGGTGTTGCAAATTTAATTGCTGATGGATTTTCAATGGGTTCTAGTGCCTACCTGGCGGCCAGTGCCGAACACGAAGAATCAGCCCGCGATACTCAAAAACGAGCCTCCTCTAAAATCATCGGTGCGGTCACTTTCCTGGCTTTTGTCGTAGTCGGTAGCGTACCGGTATTGCCCTATTTAGTCGACGTCGTTGCGGTCTCAAAAGCACCAGGCACCACCCTGTTTTATGTCAGCTCCGCGCTAACAGCGGTTGCCTTCCTGGCGATTGGCTTCATCAAAGGCAGGGTCGGCAAGCAATCACCATGGCGAGAAGCCGCCATCACCCTCCTCCTTGGAGCGGTCGCCGCTGGACTAGCGTACTTTGCCGGCGATGTATTGGCGGCGTGGCTGGGTGTTCAGTTATAATCCTGTGGTTCATCGTTAACATCACCATCTCGGCTAACGTTATTTTTGGCACCGCTACGGTGCATAGCAGAGGGTTTATTCTTAGTATCAAACTCATATTTCATCAGTTCGCCAATATAGTTAAAACGACTACCCTTGACAATTTTTACGGTAACGTCATCGACTATTTCCAATTCTTCAGCCATGTTAAACGGTTGCCAATCATTAGACCATAAACCCCTCAAGCCTTTCGCCGTATCGACAACTTCATACACGCCATAATCGTTAACGAATCGCGCTTCAAACTTACGACGGTTTTTATCAGAAACGTCACCAAATTGATCAATAATTCCTAATATCAAATTTGTAACTATTCCTGGCGCTGTATCATACGCGTTCGCCAACACCGAAACAGTTATTCCGTCGTCAAGTTGTAAACACGTATTGCTGATGAATCCTGGACAGCCACCACTATGACCGACAATCCGCTTGCTGCTTTTATCCTTTTCTATATCCAAGCCCAGCCCGTAGCTACCTGCATTCGCATCATCAGCAACTTGCCACGATGGGTGCTGCATTTCCCGTTTGGAGACATCACTCAACAATTTGCCTGAGCCAACTTGCAGAGCAGCAAAGAATTTCACCAAGTCATGCGCCGTTGAGCAAAATCCCGTGGCTGGCTGCAGCACGCCAGTTGTGATGTGTTGAAACGGATGGCGCTGCTGGCGTAAATCAAACCTACCATAACCAGTCGCCATGTAAAGTTCCGGGGAATATTCGGTAGCGGTTTGTTTCAAATCAAGTGGCATGATTGATATTTTCCGTCACAACATCAGCGTACGATTTGCCGCTAGCTTGCTCAATCACCAAACCGAGCAAGCCAAAACCAAAATTGGAATATTTAAACTCAGAGTTTGGTTCAAACACCAATTGTGACTTCGTGATTTGCTGCTTGAATTCATCTTCATCTGGAAATGCTCCTTGAAACTGCCAAAATCCTGACGCCTGACCGTCACGAATCACGCCTGCTGAGTGGCTTAACAATTGGCGCAAGGTTACGTCACGCCAACGCTGATCGCTATGCTGCGCCAGCCACGGTAGATGCGCCGTTATTAAGTCATCAATGCGTAACTTGCCGCGCTCTTGTAGCTGCATTACGGCCGTGGCGGTAAACGTTTTTGAGTGTGAGGCGACGTGAAAGAGGTGATCGGTCGTTAATGTTTCGTTGTGTTCTATATTTGCCAGACCGTAGGCCTTATGAAAAACCACCTCGCCGTCTTTGGCTATCGCCACCGTAAATCCCGGCCAGCGCGCCCACTGACTGCGCAAGGTTAGCCATGAATCAATGAATTTCAGTGTTCGTTTAGGGATTGATTTCATAGCCTTGTTATACCTCCTGATATATTACATTATTTACGGCCACCACTTCAACAAAAAATCCCGATAACCCGGTGCGAGCTTGTCAGTAGTTTCGACCTCTGCTCGAGCGAGCCAGGTCGGGCGCTCCTCGCCGCCATCACACGCTTGATCCGGTATTTCAATATTACCGTCAATTGTGGCCGTATAGCCAAGGATAATTTTATGGTTTTTGGCGGTGGTATCATATGGGTCACGCACATAAAAGTCAGCCGGCGTCGCATCAATGGTGATACCTAGCTCCTCACGCAACTCCCGCTCCAGCGCTTCATCCGGCATTTCGCCAGCATCAATATGCCCGCCCGGTAGGCCAAAACCATCATCGTGCGGATAATACATCATTAGCACACACTTGCCATCATTACTATACAGCGCCACTTTTACACTGACTTCGTGTTGATCATACATTACCTCCAGTATATCCGTTTCGCTATGATTCGGCAATTTATTCATGCTACAGTAGAGATATGAGTGGTCGTTCTTCCTCACCTGCCATGCCCGGCGTTAACCTAGGCGGTTGGCTGGTGCTGGAACGATGGATGACGCCAAGTGTATTTGCCGGAACAGACGCGACCAATGAATATGAATTATCTAAAACCGCGGATAGCCAGGCCCGCATCCAGCAGCATCGACAAACATTCATCCAAGAAGCTGATCTCAAGTGGCTGGCGCAAGCTGGTATACGACTACTAAGACTGCCGATTGGCTACTGGGCACTCGAGGATCAGCCGCCCTATCTATCAGCAAAACCGCAAATTGATTGGCTGATGGACACAGCCAAACGCCATGGCCTACAGGTGCTACTCGACCTGCACGCTGCGCCTGGTGCCCAAAATGCCAGTGACCACAGCGGTAGTGGCAACACTGGTAACGTTCAATGGTATCAACGCGCCAATCAGCAAAAGACCACACAGATACTACTGGATATCGCTAATGAATACGGTGGGCATCCAGCGCTGTGGGGCATTGAACTTCTCAATGAACCCTTGGTGACAACACGGCGTGAACGTTGGCAGCTGTGGTGGTGGACACGCAAAACGAGCCGGAAATTGCGTAGTAAATTGCCGCCTCATGTGCGCATCGTGGCGTCTGATTGCTACCAGCCAGCGTGGTGGTCGGGGCGCGTCGGTTCTAATACGCTGGATATACACCATTACCAATGCTTTTCCGACACAGGCAATCAAGCAACCTCACTAACCCACCACCGTCAGGTGCTTGACCAACGGTCTGGCGAGTACCGCGATTACTCCCAGCAGCAGCCGCTAATCATCGGCGAGTGGAGCGCTGCCCTGCCGCCAGGCATTGCCAGCGATAGTACCGAATACGCCCACTGCCAATCGCAACTTGCCGTGCCAGCAAACGTTGATGCCTGGTTCTACTGGAGTTACAAGACCGAAAGCCCCGGGGCCTGGAACTTTCGCGATTGCTATACTAAGGGGTGGTTTGACGGTATGCTTAGCTCGCGGTAGATGGTATAATGGACATATGTCTTTTCCTAAATTAATTTATAGTATCGCAGTTCTGGTCATCATCGCTTGGGTATTGAGCATGGTGTTTCGTCTTGCCGCTTGGTTGATCAACGGGTTGCTTTACGTTGCAGTTCTGGTTGTTGTTATTGGTCTTATTGCACAATTTATCAGCCAGAAAAAGCGGCAAAAATAACTCGCCTGTCATTATAATATAATCACGGCAGTTGGCTCCGCCGTGATGTATATTATAATCCTAATTCTCGTAGTTGCGCTGGGTCAACCGTTGATGGCGAATCCATCATCACGTCAACGCCCGAGCCATTCTTTGGAAAGGCCAAGGTTTCGCGAACATTATTTTCGTCGATGAGTTCCATGAGAATGCGGTCAACGCCAAAGGCACAGCCAGCGTGTGGCGGCGCACCGTATTTGAAGGCGTTGAGCATGGCGCCGAACTTTTCCTCAACGTAACTTTCGCTAAAGCCAAGTAGGTCAAATACTTTGTACAGCACCGCTGGATTGTGGTTACGCACGCCACCCGAGCAAATCTCGTAGCCGTTCATCACCATGTCGAATTGATCAGCAACTATGGCGAGCTTGTCAGCGTCAGTAGCAACCGACTCCAATGCTTGCAGACCGCCCTTTGGCATACCAAATGGATTGTGTCCAAAATCAAGCTTCTTGCCGTGGTCGTCCCATTCATAGAACGGAAAATCGATAATCCAGGCAAAGGCCACCACGCTCGGGTCTTTCAGGTTGAAATGAGTAGCAAACTCATTACGCAACCGGCCTAATACCGTATTGACGACTGAGCGAGTATCAGCACCGAAGAAAACTGCGTCGCCATCAGCCGCACCAGTTTTTTGCTTAATCGCCGTGAGCTCTGTTTCGCTTAGGAACTTGGCAATTGGTGATTTTGCCTCGCCATCTTGGTAAGTGATGTATGCTAGACCGCCTGCCCCTTCACTCTTGGCAATATCAGTAAATTGGTCGATTTGCTTACGGCTGAGACTGGCGCCATTTTTAACACAAATCGCCTTGATACACTCAGCATTTTTGAACACGCCAAATTCGGTACCCGCAAACACATCGGTTAGCTCAATCAGTTCCATACCAAAGCGCAAATCTGGCTTGTCCGAACCATACGTCTCCATGGCGTCGCGGTAGGAAATGCGCGGAATTGGACTGCCGTCACCGACCGCTAGACCACTCAAATCCAGTAACTTTTTGCCCGCAAACTCGGTCGCCAGCTGCCGCATCAGCGGCTCAACCTCCTGGCGAACCTCCTCGCCGTCTTCAACGAAGCTCATCTCCAGATCCAACTGATAAAACTCACCGT